>OBLK01000018.1_pt1 | contig 105529 bp, 77 predicted proteins | sample 1518871 | NCBI WGS metagenome assembly OBLK01 (sample SAMEA2464837, study PRJEB22497) | soil metagenome | biome: Grassland; feature: Farmland; material: Clay | place: Australia | collected 2013-02-01 | depth 0.8 m
TATAAGAGACCACCGGAAGCGCAGAAGGTTTTACGTTTTCACACAGCCTCGGCCATGAACGGTCATTGACTGGCATAGCATTAAAAAGCCCCATTTCTGCTTCTTGATCGCTTACCCTGCCTCTTGACCGGTGGCCTTGTAGACGGCAAATTACCAGGAACTGGATACACGACATTACGGACTGAGAATCATTCACAGATGCGGCAGAAAACGCAGACGCCATGATTTTGCAAACATGAAAATTTCTGCCTATACTTGCGTTGAGCGACCCATCAGGATCAGCCCCTCTGAAGAGAATTAGAAGTCCGGCAAAAGCCGGCCGGGGGGTGATATACACCCTGGGACTAGCACTGATGGCCGTGGCTGTGATGAGCTCTGCGCGTACCGGGATGAGGGCGGGATATTCCATCATCCCCTCTAGCCGCGCCCAGGGAGGGGCCTCGGGCCGTGTGCGGGTTCTTGCCGTGGCCTTGTTCCACCGGCCCGGGTGTCCACCGCCCGGCGTGGCTCCGGCCATCCTGCTGATCACCCGCTGGCTCGATCAGGGCATCAAGCCTTTAAACGATATAGCGAATTTCCGCGCCACGCCCCGGTTCACCGCGGGGTGGCAGGCCATACCCGCGGGCTTCAATCGGGTGGTGAGTCTCAATCCGATCACCACTGTCTTTCTGCCCCAAACAACTTCCGCACTCGCCCTCACTCGCCTCTTGGTCTCCAGCCCTCAGGGCTTGCCCCGATTCCCGATCGCCCCTGGTCCTTCCGCCAGCCGGTGGGCCCCTGTGACTATTGCCTTGAACCTGCCCCGTGCCGTTCCCTTGGGTTCGTCCCGGCGTTCGTGGATATTAAAACCCGTCCCCGTCCTCATTCTTAAGAGATCCTTGATATGAATCCTTTGCCGACTCGCTGCCGCCTTCGCTCGCTCGTTGCCGAGCGCTTGTTGATCCCGCTGCTTCTGCTGCTCACATTCCCGGTCGCCTGGGCCGGGCCGGCACCGGTGGCCGGGACCTCGGCCAGCGCCACGGTCACGGGCACGTCGCCGGTGACGATGCACTTCCCGATAACGCGCTCGGGCGACAACAGCTATCCCGTCTGGCTGTATTTCCATACTCAAAATGGCACGGCCATTGCAGGCAGCGATTACACGGCGGCCGGAGGAGCCACCACGGTGCCAGCCGCGGCGACGGGCGCGAGCATCCCGGTGCAGGTCCTGGGCGCTTCCAGCTACTCGGCGGACAAGCAATTCTCTCTCAATCTCCTGAGCGCGACGGGGGTAGGTCCGACTGCCACATTCGTCGCCCAGGCAGGCGTCCCTGTCGGCTCCCTACCCCAATCCGTCACGACGGCGGATGTGAACGGCGATGGCAAACCCGATGTAATCACGGCTAACAGCGGCAGCAGTAGTATCTCGGTGCGCCTGAATACCACCGCGCCGGGCGCTGCTACCACAAGCTTTGCGGCCCTGCATAATTTCAGTGTTGGAACCAAGCCCATGTCAGTCACGGCTGCGGATGTGAACGGCGATGGCAAACCCGATCTGATCGTCGCGAACTACGACAGCGATACCGTTTCGTTGCTCATCAATACCACCGCACCCGGAGCAGCGACCCCAAGCTTTGCCGCCCAGCAGGCCTTCACTGTTGGAACCGCCCCCATCTCGGCCGCGACGGCGGACGTGAACGGCGATGGCAAACCCGATCTGATCGTCGCGAACTACGACGACGACACCGTCTCGGTGCTCATCAATACCACCGCACCCGGTTCAACGGCTGCAAGTTTCGCGGCCCAGCATAAGTTCCCCGTCGAACACAATCCCAATTCCGTCACAGCAGCTGACGTGAATGGCGATGGCAAACCCGATCTGATCGTCGCGAACAGCTCTAACAACTCCCTCTCGATACTCCTCAATACGACCACACCGGGTTCCTCAACTCCGAGCTTCCGCTTCCAGCAAAACGTCTACCCCTTCAACTTTCCCGTGTCGGTTACGACGGCGGACCTGAACGGCGATGGCAAGCCCGATCTGATTGCCACGGGCATCTATACCAATCAAGCCGCAGTGTTCCTGAATACTACCGCACCGGGCAGTGCGGTCATAAGCTTCTCTGCCCCGCAGAAATTGAATGTAGGCAGCAATCCCAGATTCGTCACAACAGCCGACCTAAACGGCGATGGCAAACCCGATCTGGTCATCGTTAACACGAATAGCAATAGCCTCTCGTTGTTCGAAAACACGACCGCCCCCGGGGCGGCGACCCCGAGCTTTGCCGCTCAGCAGACCCTCTCCGTCGGCTCCGGACCTCTCTCGGCCACGACGGCAGATTTGAACGGGGATGGCAAACCCGATCTGATCGCTGCGAATTCTAACTGGAGCAACCTCTCGGTGCTGCTGAATACCACCCCGGCGCCCACGACAGGTGCGCCGAGCTTTGCCACGCAGCAAACTTTTGCTACCGGCTCTGGCCCCTACTCGACAACGACGGCGGACGTGAACGGCGATGGCAAATCCGATCTGATCACGGCAAACTTCTACAGCACCTCCGTCTCGGTGCTCCTGAACGCCACCGCACCGGGCGCGACAATCCCGAGCTTCGCCACCCAACAGGCCTTTACCACTGGAGGCGCCAACACTATCTCGGTCACGGCGGCGGATGTGAACGGGGATGGCAAGCCCGATCTGATCACCGCCAACGAAAACAACAACACCGCCTCGGTACTTTTGAATACGACCGTCCCGGGGGCGGCGACGTCCAGCTTCGCCACCCAGCAGTCCTTCTCTGTCGGAAACAGTCCCGTCTCGGACACGACGGCGGACGTGAACGGCAATGGCAAACCCGATCTGATCGTTTCCGACGCCAGCGGCGTATCGGTATTGCTCAATGCCACCGCCCCGGGCGCCGCGACCGCCAGCTTCGCCGCCCAGCAGACCTTCCCTGTCAGCAGTGCTGCCTTGGTCACGGCCGCAGACGTGAACGGGGATGGCAAGCCCGATCTGATCGTTGCCAACGCCAACAGCGTTTCGGTATTGCTCAATGCCACCGCCCCGGGCGCCGCGACCGCGAGCTTCGCCGCCCTGAAGTCCTTCTCTGTCGGAAACAGTCCCGTCGCGGTCACGGCTGCGGACTTGAACGGCGATGGCAAACGCGATCTGATCGTCACGAACTCCGTCAGCAACACCATCTCGGCGCTCCTCAATACCACCGCCCCGGGCGCCGCGACCGCGAGCTTCGCCGCGCAGCAGACCTTCGCCACTGGCAGCAGCCCCTATGGAGTCAGGGCGGCGGACGTGAACGGGGATGGCAAGCCCGATCTGATCGTCTCCAACAATAAAGGCAACACCGTCTCGGTTCTGGTCAATACCACCACGCCGGGCTCATCAACACTGAGCTTTGCCGCGCAAAAAACCTTCGCCACCGGCAATGGTCCGACATCGCTAATGACCGCGGACGTGAACGGGGACGGCACACCCGATCTGATCGTCGCGAATTTTTCAGGCAACACAGTCTCTGTGTTATTGAACACGTTCTACACCGCCACGGTCAGTCCGGCGAACGTCACGGGCACCATCCACTACGCCATCCCCCAGGCAACGTTCAGTCCGGACCCGCTCGCCTTCGGCAACGTCCTGGTGGGGACCAGCTCGACGAAGGCGGTCACCCTGACCAACTCAGGCCAGACGAGCCTCTCGATCTCGAGCTACGCGCTTGGCGGCACCAACGCCGCAAGGTTCTCGCAGACTAACAACTGCCCTGCCTCGCTCGCTATCGGGGCGAATTGCACGATCCAGGTGAGCTATGCCCCGAACGCACTAAGCACGGACAATGCCGCGCTTAGCGTGAGTACCAATGAGCCGAACAGCCCGGATACCGTTGCCCTTTCAGGTACCGGCTCGGACACGGCCCCAACGGCCAATAACGGCACGCTCACCACTAGCACGAACACCGCCGCCAACGGCACGCTCAGTGCGACCGATCCGGACAGCGGCCAGACACTGACCTACTCGATCGTGACCCAACCCGTCCATGGCTCGGTGACGATCACCAACGCCAACACCGGCGCCTACACCTATACGCCGGCCTCGGGCTATGCCGGGAGCGATTCGTTCACGTTCCAGGCGAACGATGGCTACAAGACCTCCAACACCGCAACTGTCTCGATCACGGTCAATGACAATGCCCCCACGGCGAACAGCGGCACGCTCACCACAAATACCAACACGGCTGCCAACGGGACCCTCTCGGCCACCAACCCCGATAGCGGCCAGACGCTGACCTATTCGATCGTCACGCAGCCGGCCCACGGCACGGTCACGATCACCAACGCCAACACCGGCGCCTATACCTATACGCCGGCCACCGGCTATGCGGGCAATGATTCGTTCACGTTCAAGGCGAACGACGGCTACAAGGACTCCAACGTGGCCACCATCTCGGTCACGGTCAACGACAATGCCCCCACGGCGAATAACGGCACGCTCAGCACAAATACCAACATGGCCGCCAACGGTACCCTCTCGGCCACCAACCCCGACAGTGGCCAGACGCTGACCTATTCGATCGTCACGCAGCCGGCCCACGGTACGGTTTCGATCACCAATGCCAACACGGGGGCTTATACCTATACGCCGAATACGGGTTATGCGGGCAGCGACGCGTTCGCCTTCAAGGTCAACGATGGGTATCTGGACTCCAACACCGCCACCATATCGGTGACGGTCACCGACACGGCCCCCACGGCGAGTAATTCGAGCTTCTCCACGTCAATCAATACCGCCTACTCGGGCCAACTGAAGGCGAGCAACCCTGACAGCGGCCAGGCTCTCACTTATTCAATCGTGACCCAACCGAGTCATGGCAGTGTGTCGATCATCAACGCCGCCACCGGCGCCTATACCTACACGCCCAGTAGTGGCTATGTCGGCGCCGACAGTTTTACCTTCAAGGCCAACGACGGATATCTGGACTCCAACGTGGCCACCGTCGCGGTGAGCGTCAATGACAATGCCCCCACGGCGAACAACGGCAGCTACAAGACATTGACCAACCAGCCGTTCAACGGCCAACTCCAGGCCACCAACCCCGATAGCGGCCAGACGCTCACGTTCTCGATCGTGGCGCAGCCCGCCCACGGCACAGTGGCCATCACCAACGCCAACACCGGCGCCTTCACCTATACGCCGGCCACCGGCTATGCGGGCAATGATTCGTTCACGTTCAAGGCCAACGACGGGTATCTGGACTCCAACACCGCCACCGTCTCGGTGACCGTGGCCGACAGCCCACCCACGGCGATTGGCGCAAGTTTCTCCACGCCGACCAACCAGGCGCTCTCGGGCCAGCTGCAGGGCAACACCAACGATGCCGGCCAGACGCTCACTTTCGCGCTGGGTACCAAACCCGCCCATGGCTCGGTCACGGTCAATGCCAATGGCAGCTTCAGCTATACGCCCGATAGCGGCTATGCCGGCAGTGATGCCTTTACCTTCCTCGTCAATGATGGCTACCTGAACTCGGCTCCTGCCACCGTCTCGATCACCATCAACGATGGTGCGCCCACGGCGAGTAATGCGAGCTTCTCCACGCCCGTCGATACCGCCTACTCCGGCCAGCTGAAGGCGGCTAACCCCAATGCCGGCCAGACGTTGACGTATTCGATTGTCTCTCAGCCTTCGCATGGCACGGTCTCGATCACCAACGCCGCGACCGGGGCCTATACCTATACGCCGAACACGGGCTTTATCGGCTCCGATTCGTTTACCTTCAAGGCCAATGACGGCTACAAGGACTCCAACACCGCCACGGTCTCGGCCTCGGTGACTGATAGCCCGCCGGTGGCTCAGGGTGCGAGCTACAACGTCACGGCCAACCGCTATGTTACCGGCAAGCTCAAAGCCACGGCCTCGAGCTCCAGCCAGGCGCTCACCTACACCATCGTATCCCGGCCCGCCGATGGCACGGTGAGCCTCGATGCGGGCACGGGGCAGTTCACCTACATTCCCACCCACAATTACACGGGCCCGGACAGCTTCACGTTCAAGGCGAGTGACGGGACGCTCGATTCCAACAGCGCCACCATCACGTTGAAGGTCGCAGCCGGTGGGCTTGCCGCGCATAACGGGTTCGGTGGCGGTGCCTTCGGCCCGTGGGGACTGGCGCTGCTGACCGGGCTTGCCGGGCTCATCGTGCTCTTGAGAAAGCGAGCACGTACCCGGGCCTCCAAGGTGGTTCACAACGCCACTAGCCTTAGCAATGGTGCTCACCGGTGCCAAGAGGAATTGACCATGAGCTCTTATAATCCCAGCTCTCGTGCCCGTTACCGCTCGCATTTCGCCGGGCGGTCCCTGATCGCTGTGTTGTTGCTACTGCTTGCGCCCCTGGTGTGGGCGGCGCCTATTGCCTACATTGCGAACCGCAGCAGCGCTACCGTCTCGGTAATCGACACCGCGACCAACGCCGTGACGGCCACCGTGCCCGTGGGCAGCGGCCCCTTCGGCGTGGCGGTGAGTCCGGACGGCAGCCGCGTCTATGTCTCAAACCAAAACGATAGCACCGTTTCGGTGATCGACACCGCGACCAACACCGTGACGGCGACCGTACCCGTGGGCAGCAGACCCGAAGGCGTGGCGGTGAGTCCGGACGGCAGCCGGGTCTATGTCGGGAACGGCCTAAGCGGCACCGTTTCGGTGATCGACACCACCACCAACACCGTATCGGCAACAGTAACGGTAGACCACGGCGGCCCCATCGGCGTGGCGGTGAACCCGGATGGCAGTCGGGTCTATGTCGTGGACATCTACAACGTCATCTCGGTGATCGACACCGCGACCAACACCGTGACAGCCACCGTGCCCGTGGGCAGCGGCCCCTTCGGCGTGGCGGTGAGTCCGGACGGTAGCCGGGTCTATGTCGCGAATGCCTGCGTGAGCAACACCAATTGCAATAACGGCACCATCTCAGTGATCGACGCCACGACCAACGCCGTGACGGCGACCGTGCCCATAGGCTACAACCCCATCGGCGTGGCGGTGAGTCCTGACGGCAGTCGGGTCTATGTCGCGAACAACTGCGGGAGCAGCATTTGTACCAACGGCACCGTTTCGGTATTCGACGCCGCGACCAACACCGTGACAGCCATCGTGCCCGTAGGCATCCATGCCGCCGGTGTGGCGGTGAGTCCGGACGGCAGCCGGGTCTATGTCACGAACAATAACGCCGTCTCGGTGATCGACGCCGCGACCAATGCCGTGACGGCCACCGTGGGGGTGGGCTCGAACCCCCTGTCCCTTGGCAACTTTGCCGGTCCGGGGGCGTTGATTGCGACCAACAGCAGCGCCTCGGGTGGCGCGGGGGCACAGATCAGCGGCACCGTGCCGACACTCATCAACTCCACCGCCTGTTCGCCCACCGATGCCCTGGTTCAGAGCCCGACCCAAGGCACGGTGACGTTTGCCGCCAACACCGGCGCCTTCACCTATACGCCGAGGTCGGCCACCTACAGCGGCCCCGACGCCTTCACCTGGCGCGGTGTGGCCCCGGGCTGCACGGCGGCCGTCGCACCGAGTACGGCTGTGAGCAACACGGCCACGGCGACGATTACTCTCAATCCGCTGCTCACCGGGCTGGGTAACTTCCTCATCGCACCGGGCGCCAGCAGGCAGTCGACGTTCAGCCTCACTGGCTCCACTCCCTTCACGCATACCCTGGCGAGCGATAACGCCACGGTGCTCCCTCCGGCGGGACTCACGATCTCGCCCGCGGCCTGCGGCACGGCGGGCAACCTGAGCTGTACGCTCGGCGTGACCGCAGGCGCGGTGCCGGGCACGGCAAGCGTAACGGTAACGGCCACCGACACCTATGGCGATCCGGTGAAAAAGACATTGCTGGTGACGGTTGACGCCGCCCCCACGGCGAGCAACGCGAGCTACAACGTCACCGCCAACCACTATGTCTCTGGCAAGCTCAAGGCCACCGCGTCCAGTTCCAGCCAGACGTTGACTTACGCGCTCGTCTCACAGCCTGCCCATGGCACGGTGAGCGTAGACGCGGGCACCGGACAGTTCACCTATATTCCCGCCCATAACTACACCGGCACCGACAGCTTCACGTTCAAGGCCAATGACGGGACGTTCGATTCCAACACCGCCACCATCACGCTGAAGGTTGCCGCCGGGGCACTCGCTGCGCATAACGGCGCGGGCGGCGGTGCCTTCGGCCCGGGGAGCCTGGCGCTTCTGGCCGTGCTCGCCATCCTCATTACCTTGCTGCGTCGATCACGCCCCCAACACTCACAAGGACCACTCGCTATGAAAACCTCGACTCGTTCCACACTGCTCGCCTGGGCCATAGGCGCTATTGGCCTCAGCACCCTGCTGTTCTCTGCAACCCCTGCCCGGGCTGCCGATGCCACCGGCCCTTGGTACCTGGGCGTGCAGGGCAATGTCCTCAAGGCGGCTGGTGGACGTAACTCGGCCACCGCCGGGTTCAAGGGCTGGACCTTGCTGTTCGGACGTCACCTGGGCCAGCACTTCGCCCTGGAGATCGACCGGGCTTCCTACAGCGACTATCCCGAAACGCTGACTGCCACCGCCAACTGGGTGAACTGGGGCCTGCGCGGGCTGTACTTCCCCTGTAAGAGCCAGGGCGCCTTCGCGCCCTTCATCTTTGCCGGGGTGGGTCACCAGTACGAGTACCAGGGGGATAACTCCGAGCTGTCGAACAACTCCGCGAGCCTGGGACTCGGCTTTACCAGCCAGCCCTGGTCGGCCCCGGTGGCGATCCGTGCCGACATCGAAGCCCAGCACGGGTTCGGGGGTGGGTATACCGACAAGATCTTCAGCCTCGGTGTGGTATTTGGCTTCGGCTCATCCAAGTAATCAGTCAATGAGCAATTCCGCGCCTGATGACATATCAGGCGCGGAAATAAAGGGGGAAGAAGGGGGGCGGAGTCTGGACTACCCCCAATTCACTGGACATGACCGAGCTTCACGCCGAGGCCTGCTCGAAGGCCTCGGAACTGGTGCCCCTAAGTAGCCGTAGCAAACGACCGTTTCCATGGAGAGTAGATGTCTGCTTAGGGTCGCCTTTCTCAGAGGCCGTGTGCGGCCAGAAACAGCCGATCAGGCAGGTTCTCCATTTCGGCCATTCGCACATTGTCACTACCAATGGCGGCAGTCGAAAAGTTCGCGTAAATATGGCTACATTTGCCAATAATCGACGTGGTCATGAATAAGCCAAACGTTCCCTTTTCTAATTAAATAGACATACTCCCCACGGGACTTTATTCTCGAATCCCAAGACATCACACCAAGATAAACAAGTGCTTTGTCTTTATCAGAATTAAAGCTGACTCTTGATGGATAAAGGGCAAATTCAGGACTACCCAGATTCTTCCAGTCCACTTTTTCTTGGTGGCTCACGATTACCTGTCGAACTTGGATAGGCAGCCTCTTGGAAATAATTGCTTCTTCCCCACCACGAGAAACAAACCTCCTTATCAGACTACTAGGCAAATCTGGCATATGCTCCTTGATCAACCTCATTGTCGCCATTATTGACTGTCCTTTCGAACGCATCCCGCTACACCCGCTAAGGCTAAAAGCAATGACATCCGTTGCCGCCGACCGGCAATCAAAGCTCACCGTATGAGTGGGTAACGCAATCCAGCGCATGTCTTTCTGTAATAGTTGAGACTTAACTACAGCGGCGATCACCCCTGCTTCTTGGGCCGTCAAGTGCTGCTGAGGCGCACCTACTGCTCCCTTACAGACGATTAGTCCAAACATCGCCAGAGCACAATATTTAACCGATGAGGTTTTAAGCGAAATATATGCCATGCTTTCTCTCGTTCAGGCGGTGCGCTGTTAAGAATATCTCATAACAGCAGCCAGGACACTATCGCCAGCAACCATCCCCTCTTGATCTCAATTTACTTCAAATGCGCTGCCGTAGAGCCTATGACCGCAATAGATTCCCTCCCGCACCGGCAGTATCCGGCCACATCCAGTCATTCGCTGTACGCTCCATAATCGGTCATTCTTGCGCCTTGTCGCAACCTTCTACGGTTCGGCGTCAGCCAAAGCGTACCTCGAATTCGGCACGGTCGGCAACCGGGCGCACATGCCTGTTCCTGCGCTCCAGGCGCACAAGACCATAGCCCTCCATCGTCTTCAAGGTGCGCGAGAGATTGCTCTCTGCGCGGCCCGATAATTCAGACAATTCCTGAATAGACTCAGGTTTCTCGTTGGCAAGGATTTTCAGCAGCTCGCGGTTCTTGTCACTCAAGACCTCCGCCACCGCCCGAATCGACGTGAACCAGATCCGCGGCTCCTTAGGACCACGACGCCTACGCCCAGAGGCGATCTCTATGGTGCGCTTGCGAATCTCCTCTTCGCTGGCGATCCCAATCCTGATAACTCGAGAACTCATGACTCTTTCCTCACTGCATCAACCGCTGCCCAAAAATCAACCATCAACTGCTCAGGGGAATCAAACTCGTAAGGCCTGCCCTTGTCCCGGGGGCTGCTATGACGATGGTCATAGACAACCCGCCGACCTCGGAACCGCCTTCGCCTGGGCTGCACGGCATGCGCGTTATCAAATCCCAGTACGCGCCTATTGCTGCTGTCGTGGTAGGTGAGGTTGTACTCGATTCCGTGCGGGCGCTCCGGTGTCTTCGCCACGATTCTCGCCTCAAACTTGACCCAACACTTGTCGGAGAAGACGATCTTCTCCCCGTCCAGCTCCAACAGGGCATCCAGCCCCTGCCTTGACTCACGAGCCATCCTGACACTGAAATATCATCTGCTGATAATCATAGCGCGGCAGCCCGGCTTTTGCAATGCTCATGGAACTCCTCGGTGAGGCTCGATAAGAGAAGCTCCGTGAATGGCCGTTTACCGCTATTCCCGATGTCTGCTTTGGGTCGCTTCCTGCCTGTCGGTAACCGTAAAAACAGACATTTAATATTAAGCATAAAAAAGAATCCCGGCTCAAGGCCGGGATACATGATTCACTGGATTCCGGATCACTTCGCGTCCGGAATGACGAACACAGTAGCTTCTGTGGGCCGTTGGTCAGAAGCGGGTGTAGAGGCCCACGCCGAAGCCGTGCGGCAGCACCATGATCCAGATCGGTATTTTGCGCGAATGCGCGTAGAAGCCCAGCGCTGTGCCGATGGCCCAGCCGGCGAGCACGTCCGTCTGCCAGTGCATACGTGTCTTGACGCGGGCGATGCCTTCGTACAGCGGAATGGCTTCGAGGGCCCAGGTCCAGGGGTGACCCTTGCCGTACTCGAGCACGATCGGTGTCACGGCGGCAGCGGAGAGCATGGCATGGCCGCTGGGGAAACTGGTGTTGCCGAAGCCCTGGAACCAGCGATCGGGATTGGCGGTGTCTTCCGGGCGCTGGCGCTGGAACACATTGGACAACGCGAAGTCGGCCGCCAGCGACAGCGCGATGGCATCGCCCGACTGCCACATGGTGTGGCCGAAACGATTGTTGTTGCCTTCCCACAGCGCGGTGGCGGCAATTGCCAGCCCGGTGCCGAACAGGATCTGGTTCTGGTGCGCCTTGTTCCAGATGCCCGAGTCGTCGTAATGCCAGCGGTGATCGATGCCCAGGGGGCCGCCTGCGGCGAAGGCCGACGGCGCCGCGGCACAGAGGGCCATAACCGCCGAGGCCGCAAGCATCAGGTAGACAATCCACCGCCGGCCCGATGCCGCGGTGCCCTGCGCCTCCTTGCAGGCAGGCACGAACCTTGCGAACCCGTTAACGGCGGTTCACCGTGTTGAGCGCGCGGTTGTCCACGCTGAGCGAGGCCTCGTGCAAGGCTTCCGACAAGGTCGGGTGCGCATGGATGGTGCGCTGGATGTCCTCGGCACTGGCCCGGTATTCCATCGCCAACACGGCCTCGGCGATCAGTTCCGAGGCGAAGGGCCCGACAATATGCACGCCCAGGATCTCGTCGGTGTTCTTGTGGGCGATCATCTTGACCATGCCCACGGCCATGTTGAGCGCCTTGGCGCGGCTGTTGGCCGCGAACGGGAAGCTTCCGGTCTTGATCGGCACGCCTTCCTTCTTCAGCGCCTGTTCGCTCTTGCCGACCCAGGCGACTTCGGGCGCGGTGTAGATGATCGAAGGCACAGCGTCGTAATTGATCTCGCCGACCTTGCCGGCGATCAGGTCGGCGACCATGACGCCCTCCTCGCTCGCCTTGTGCGCGAGCATCGGGCCACGCACCAGGTCGCCGATGGCATACACGCCCTCGATGCCGGTGAAGCATTCCTCGTCGATCTCGACGAAGCCGCGCTGGTCGAGCTTCACGCCCGTGTCCTTGCCGAGCAGGCCCTCGGCATAGGGGCGGCGGCCAACGGCGACGAGCACCTTGTCCACCTCGAGCGTTTCCTTGCCCTTGGCGGTCTCGTAGGTAAGCGTGACGCCGCTCTTGCCCTTCTTCGCGCCGGTCACCTTGGTACCCATGCGAATGTCGAGGCCCTGGCGCTTGAACTGCTTCTGGGCTTCCTTGGCCACCTGGGCATCGGCCATCGGCAGGAATTCATCCAGGGCTTCGAGGATGGTGACCTCGCTGCCCAACCGACGCCAGACGCTGCCAAGCTCCAGGCCGATGACGCCGGCGCCGATCACGCCGATGCGTTTCGGCACCGCATCGAATTCCAGCGCATCCCAGGAATCGACGATATCCTTGCCGTCGAACGGCAGGGGCTTGAGTTCCACCGGCACCGAGCCCGCAGCGAGGATGACGTTCTTGGCCGACAGCGTCTGCTTCTTGCCATCGTGGCCTTCGACCACGACCTTGAGCCCCTTCTCCAGGCGCGCGGCGCCTTCGTAGGCGGTCACGCCATTGGCCTTCAAGAGCTGTGCGACGCCACCGGTGAACTGCTTGACGATCGCGGCGCGGCGCTTCTGCATCGTTGCGAGGTCCAGCTCGACCTTGCTGACCTTGATGCCCATCTCGCCGAATTCGTGTCCGGAGCGCTCGTACCATTCCGAGGATTCGAGCATCGCCTTGGACGGAATGCAGCCCGCATTGAGGCAGGTGCCTCCGAAAGCGGTACTGCCGTCATGGTTCACCCACTTGTCGATGCAGGCGGTCTTCAGTCCATTCTGCGCGGCACGGATCGCGGCGATGTAGCCGCCCGGCCCGCTGCCGATCACGATGACGTCAAAGGAATCACTCATGAATTTTCTCCAATCAAAACGTTTCGCCTAATCCACAATCAGGAGTTACCACAGAGCACGCAGAGCGCATAAAGGAAAAGTCGATAAACTTCCGACAAATCCCGTTCACCGGGGAACCGCTTTCACGACCATTCCGAATGGATCTGAACACCCATCAAGACTTGACCAGTGCTCTCTTCTCCGCGATCTCTGTGCTCTCCGTGATTGCATTCATCAAAGATCGATCAGCAGGCGCGCCGGGTCTTCCAGCGCTTCCTTGATGGCCACCAGGAACAGCACCGCGTCCTTGCCGTCGATGATGCGATGATCGTAGGTCAGCGCGATGTACATCATCGGGCGCACCTGGATCTCGCCGTTCACCACCATGGGCCGCTCCTGGATCTTGTGCATCCCGAGGATCGCGCTCTGCGGCGGGTTGATGATCGGCGTGGACAGCAGCGAGCCGAACACGCCGCCGTTGGTCACGGTGAAGGTACCGCCGGTGATGTCCTCGATCGCGATCTTGCCCTCGCGCGCCTTCTTCGCGTAACCGCCGATTTGGGACTCGACTTCGGCGAAGGACAGCTGGTCGCAGTCACGCAGCACGGGCACGACGAGCCCGCGGTCGGTGGAAACCGCCACGCCGATGTCCCAGTAGTCGTGGTAGACAATGTCGTTGTCCTCGACCGAGGCGTTGACGACCGGATGCTTCTGCAGCGCCTTCACCGCCGCCTTGACGAAGAAGGACATGAATCCGAGGCGCACGTCGTGGCGCTTCTCGAAGTCTTCCTTGTAGCGCTTGCGGATCTCCATCACCGCGCCTAGGTCCACTTCGTTGAACGAAGTCAGCATGGCGGTCGTGGACTGGGATTCGATCATGCGCTCGGCGATGCGCGCGCGCATGCGCGACATCGGCACGCGGCGCTCCTCGCGGGCGCCACGCGGCGCGGGGGCCGGAGCCTTCCGCGCCTGCGGCGCGGATGACGAGCCTTTTTCCATGAAGCTGAGCACATCGGCCTTGGTCAGGCGGCCGTCGCGGCCCGAGGCCGGAATCGCTCCCGGGTCCAGGTTGTGCTCCTCGACCAGGCGCCGAACCGAGGGCGACAGCGGCTTGTCCGCGCCCGTGGTCTTCGCCGGCTCGGGCCCGCTCGGGGCCGCGGCCTTGGGTGCCTCTTCCGCCTTCGCCTCCTTCGGCGCCTCGGGCTCGACCTTCTTGGCCGGTGCCTCGCCTTCCTCGATCAGGGCAATCACATCGTCGGCACCGACGGTGGCGCCATCCTCGACCTTGACTTCTTTGAGCACACCCGACACGGGAGCGGGCACTTCCAGCACCACCTTGTCGGTTTCGATGTCGACCAGGTTTTCATCGCGCTGGACGGCATCACCCGGTTTCTTGTGCCAACTGACCAACGTTGCCTCGGTCACGGATTCGGGCAACTGCGGGACCTTGATTTCGGTGCTCATTTCGACTCCAGTTTCTTGACATTACTCTGGGTTTGATTTCTATCGCCGAGACCCAGGGCATTCTCGATCAATGCCTGCTCCTCGACCTGATGCTGCTTGGCATAACCAGTCGCCGGCGCCGCGGAGGCTTCACGCCCAGCATAGATCAGCGTCTGGCGATGGTTCAGCGATTCCTGCAAACGGTGGCGTATCTGGTACCAGGCGCCCTGGTTTTCCGGCTCCTCCTGGCTCCAGACGACCTCCTTCGCCTGCTTGTACTGGTCCAGCACGGCGGCGTACTGCTCGCGCGGGAAGGGATAGAGCTGCTCGATGCGCACGATGGCGATGTCGTCGATGCCTTCCTTCGCGCGGCGCTCGGCGAGCTGGTAATACAGCTTGCCGCTGCAGAACACGACGCGCCTGACCTTGTTGGCCGTGAGTTCCCCGGTTTCCGGAATCAGCAACTGGAAATGGCCATTGGCCAATTCCTCCAGGGACGAACTCGCGAGCTTGTGGCGCAGCAGGCTCTTGGGCGACATCACGATCAGCGGTGCGCGGAATTCACGCACCACCTGGCGGCGCAGCAGGTGGAAGATCTGCGCGGCCGTGGTCGGTACGCACACTTGCATATTGTTGCCCGCGCACAGTTGCAGGTAACGCTCCAGGCGCGCCGAGGAATGCTCCGGACCGGCGCCTTCATAGCCATGCGGCAACAGCAGGGTCAAGCCGCACAGGCGGTTCCATTTAGCCTCGCCCGAGCTGATGAACTGATCGACGATGACCTGGGCACCATTGGCGAAATCGCCGTACTGGGCTTCCCACAGCACCAGGTCGTTCGGGCTGGCCGTGGCATAGCCGTACTCGAAGCCCACCACGGCTTCCTCGGACAGCAACGAGTCAAAGACCATGAACTCGGCCTGTTCGTCGGAGATATGCTGCAGGGGCGAGTAGCGCTCGTTCGTATTCTTGTCGTGGTAAGCGGCGTGCCGGTGGAAGAAAGTCCCGCGCACGCAATCCTGCCCCGTCAGGCGCACGGCATGACCGTTCTTCACGAGGCTCGCATAGCAAAGGTTTTCGGCGCAGCCCCAGTCGAGCGGGGTCTCGCCGCTGACCATCTTCTTCCGCTCGCTCACCACGCGCTCGGCACGATTGTGCGGCTCGAAGCCCTCGGGCAGATGACAGAGGCTTTCGCCCAACGCCTTGAGCTGTTCCACCGGGACGCCGGTATCGGCCTCCTGGTCCCAATTCTTGCCCTTGTAGGGCCGCCAGTCGGTACGGGTGAACTCGCCTTCCACGTGGCGCAGTGTCGCCTGTTCCAGGACACGCCCCTCGTCAAGGCCATTGTTGTAACTGTCGAGCAGGGATTGCGCCTCATTCTCGTCGAGGACACCGCCCTTCGCCAGGCGCTCGGCATAGAGCGCACGCGGCGTCGGGTGACTGCGGATGACGTCGTACATCAGCGGCTGGGTTACGGCGGGTTCGTCGGCCTCGTTGTGCCCCTGGCGGCGGTAGCAGACCAGATCCACGAAAGCGTCCTTGCCGAAGCGCTGGCGGTAGGCGAGCGCCAGGCGGATCGCCTTCAGGGCCGCCTCGGGATCGTCGCCGTTGGCATGGAAAACGGGTGCCTCGAGCATCTTGGCCACATCGGTGCAGTAGCGACTCGAACGGGCATCGTGAGGATCGCTGATGGTGAAGCCGATCTGGTTGTTGATCGCGATGTGCACGGTGCCGCCGGTGCCGAAACCGTTGGTCTGCGACATCTGCAGCGTTTCCATCACGACGCCCTGCCCGGCCAGCGAAGCGTCGCCGTGGATCAAGACCGGCAGCACGTACTGTCCGCGACGGTCCTCGCCACGGTCCTGGCGGGCGCGTACCGACCCTTCCACCACCGGATCGACCGCCTCGAGATGGGAGGGGTTGAAGGCCAGCACCAGGTGCACCGGGCCGCCTTCGGTCTCGACGTCGGAAGAGTAACCGAGATGGTATTTGACGTCGCCCGAGCCGGAACCCTCGGCGTGCTTGCCCTCGAACTCCGAGAACAGGTCGCCGGGCGACTTGCCGAGGATGTTGACCAACACGTTCAGGCGCCCGCGGTGCGCCATGCCGATGACGATTTCCTTGACCCCGTCACGTCCGGCTCCGCGGATCAGGTCATTGAGGAGAGGGATCAGCGTATCGCCGCCTTCCAGCGAGAAACGCTTCTGACCCACGAAGCGCCGGTGCAGATAACGCTCCAGACCTTCGGCGGCAGTCAGCTCGGCGAGAACCAGTCGACGGGTCTCTTCATCCAGTCCGAATCCGCCGTTCCCGCTTTCGATGCGCTCGGCGAGCCACCGCCGTTCCGTCGGCTCCGAGACATAAGCGAATTCGGAGGCCAAAGTTCCGCTGTAGACCTGGCGCATCAGGGCATAAAGATCACCCAGTTTGCGCCGGTCGCGCGCACCGCCCCAGTCGGTTTCGACCGTCTCGTTCATATCCGCGTCGGTCAAGCCGAAGCTGGACGGCTCGAGTTCATGGACCCGGGGAATCTCCGACATGCCCAGGGGATCGGTATGCGCCAGGCGGTGCCCCAGCAGGCGCCAGGTATCGAGCAGGCGTTGCACGGCACCGTCGAGCCCACTGCCCGCGGCCATCGCGGCGGCGGCGCGACGCTCCGTGCCGCGTGCGGCCAGCGCCTGCTCGACCGGACTGCGCGGCTCGTCGCTGCGTTCGCCGGTACGTTCAAAGTATTGGCGCCACTCTTCGGGCACCGAGCCCGGCTCTTCGAGCCAGGCCTCGTAAAGGGCTTCGACGAAGGAGGCACTGCCGCCGAACAGCGGCGTGGAGGCGTTTCTTTCCTGTATGCTTTTCATGGACTCGGGCAGGGGTGGGGGCAGGACTCCGTGCGGGCCGGAGTGGGCGCCGAGTAGTACTGCCAGATGGACACGTAGGTACGAGTTCCGTCCGTTTGGATTAACACGCGGTTAGTCGATCAGGTCAAGCCTGAGCCCCCTATTGTAACAGCACTGCCATGCAAAAGCCCCCTTTGGCGGCTTTCCCGGCACAGCATTTCGCGGTTTTCTCAGTCACATGCTTGAATCGGCTTGACGCGGACGCGATAATAGGAGTCAGTTCCACCCGGGGTCTGCCAATGCTCGATGCCGAGCGTTATCCCCTGCTGTCCCGCATCGATTCGCCCGCCGACCTGCGCGAGCTCGACGAAAACCAACTGAAGGCGGTGGCCGACGAGGTTCGTGCCTACCTGGTCGAGACCGTCAGCGGTATCGGCGGACATTTCGCCGCCGGGCTCGGCACCGTGGAACTCACGGTGGCCCTGCACTACGTCTACCAGACCCCGGAAGACCGCATCGTGTGGGATGTCGGCCACCAGGCCTACCCGCACAAGGTGCTCACCGGCCGCCGCGACCAATTGCACACCATCCGCAAATTCGGCGGGCTGGCCCCTTTCCCGCGCCGTCCGGAAAGCGAATATGACACGCTCGGCGTCGGTCACGCCGGCACGGCCGCGGGTGCCGCCCTGGGCATGGCGCTCGGCCTGCGCCAGCTGAAGGACCCGCGCAAGGTCGTCGCCGTGGTCGGCGACGGTGCCATGACCGCCGGCATGGCCTTCGAGGCCCTCAACCACGGCGGTGACGCGCGCCCCGACATGCTCGTCATCCTCAATGACAACGCTATGTCGATTTCGGAAAACGTCGGCGCCATGGTCAACTACCTGAGCGGCCTGCTCTCCGGCAAGCTCTATACAGCCGTGCGCGAAGGTGGCAAGCGTGTGCTCTCGCATATGCCGGCGGCCTGGGAACTCGCTCGGCGTTCCGAAAGCATGGTCAAGGGCATGGTCACGCCCGGCACCCTTTTCGAGGAACTGGGCTGGAACTATGTCGGCCCCATCGACGGGCACGACCTGCCGGCCCTGGTACGCACGCTGCGCAACATGCGCAACCTCTCGGGCCCGCAATTCCTGCATATCGTCACGCGCAAGGGCAAGGGTTACGCGCCGGCCGAAGCGGACCCGATCACCTGGCACGGGCCGGGCAAGTTCGACCCCGTCTCGGGCGAGCTGGCAAAGAAATCCGGCAAGCTTACTTATTCCAAGGTTTTCGGCCAGTGGCTGTGCGACATGGCCGCCGCCGACGAGCGCCTGCACGCGATCACCCCAGCCATGCGCGAGGGTTCGGGGCTGGTCGAGTTCCAGCGCCAGTACCCGGCTCGCTATTCCGACGTCGGCATCGCCGAGCAGCATGCGGTGACGCTTGCGGCCGGGCTCGCCATCGAGGGCATCAAGCCCGTGGTGGCCATCTATTCGACCTTTCTGCAGCGCGCCTACGACCAGTTGATCCATGACGTGGCCATTCAGGAACTACCGGTCCTGTTCGCCATCGATCGCGCGGGTATCGTCGGCGGCGACGGCGCCACCCACCAGGGCGCCTTCGATCTCTCTTACCTGCGCTGCGTGCCCAACATGGTGGTCATGGCCCCGGCCGACGAAAACGAGTGCCGGCAGATGCTGACCACCGGTTTCCGGCTAGACCAGCCGAGTGCGGTGCGCTACCCGCGCGGCAGCGGCCCGGGCATCGAGCCCGACAAGGAACTGAAGACCCTGCCCATCGGCAAGGCCGAGGTCCGCCGCCGCGGCAAATCCATTGCCCTGCTGGTCTTTGGCGCCCTGGTGCCGACGGCCGCGGAAGTGGCCGAGTCGCTGGACGCCACGCTGATCAACATGCGATTCGTGAAGCCGCTAGACCTCGACATCATCCGCGAGATGGCTGAATCGCATACCTGCCTGGTCACGATCGAGGACAACGTCGTCGCCGGCGGCGCCGGCAGCGGTGTCATAGAGGCCATGGCCGAGATGGGCATCGAGCGCCCAGTGCTCAATATTGGCCTTCCCGACGAATTCTGCGATCACGGCAGCCGCGAGGAAGTGCTCACCAGCCTGGGCCTGGATGCCGAGGGCATCGAGCGCCGGATACGCGATTGGCTGGAAACCGCCAACAAAGAAGAACAAGCGAGAGCCTCCTGACATGGAATGGGAAACCCTGCCTACCAACCGGCCCGGCGAGATCGAGGACGTGCAAGGCCAGCGTGATGATCGGCTCATGGCCATCGACGCCGTCGGCATCCGCGGCCTGAAACTGCCGATACGCATCGAGGATGCGGGTGAAATCCAGCACACGGTTGCCGAAGTATCCTGCAGCGTGGAACTGCCGGCGGAAAGGCGTGGAACCCACATGTCCCGGTTCGTGGCCCTGCTGTCGGAACAGCGCAGCCCGTTGTCTCCCCGCGCCTTGCCGAAGCTGCTGGCAGACATGGCCAAGCGGCTGGAGGCGCGTATCAGCGATATCACGTTCGATTTCCCGTTCTTCGTGCACAAGCAGGCCCCGATATCTGGCGTCAGCAGTTTCATGGACTACCAGGTGCGGTTGCATGCACGCCTTGCGGGAGGCAAGGCCCGGGTCACAACCGATGTGACGATACCGGTAACCAGCCTGTGCCCCTGCTCCAAGGAAATCTCCGCCTACGGGGCGCACAACCAGCGCTCGCACGTGCGGGTGCAGGTATGCGGCAGCGAAGGGGCCGGCATCGGCATGCTTATCGAACTGGTGGAAGCCGAGGCGTCCGCCCCGCTTTACGGGCTGCTCAAGCGCGAAGACGAAAAGTACGTGACCGAACAGGCCTACGACAATCCCAAATTCGTCGAGGACATGGCCCGCGATGTCGCACTGCGCCTCAAGGAGCAGCCTGGCATCGACGCCTTCCGCGTGGAAGTGGAGAACTTCGAATCCATCCACAACCATTCGGCCTACGCCGCCATACAACAAGGCGACTGGCAGTAAACCGGTTCTTACAGGTTCTCGCCACGGCGCGACGGCACAACGAAATGCATAAACGGACTCCGGGGAACCTCAACCATTTGATCGCACTGGCATTCGCCGAATAGAGCATTATTGGCGGTCGCGAAGATGAACCCGGTCACCGATGCGGACAAGCCGGATCTTCGACGATGGGGTTCACGGTAAATTCTTATCGTTGCGGCGTTGCGCCGTTGCGAGAAAATTACTAGTTCGTATCGCGGTCCCGGCAGGCAGCCGCCAACTGGCGCAGCAGATCCTTGTTGAACACTTTCTGGAAAGCCAGTTGGCATTCGGCCGACATGGCTTCCAACTGCGCGGCGTCCATGCGCATCACCAACACGGGCGAAAGGGCGACGGCCCGGCTACGCACCGCGCGCCCCGCGAGCAAAGACAATGCCCCCAGGGTTTCCCCGCGCCGCAGGACGTCGATCTGCCGGCCGTCGCGCTCGAGCGCGAGCTCACCCGAAATCACGATATAAAACGCGCGTTCGTGGGCGCCGGCAGCGAGCATCTCCCCGCCCGCCTCGTAGTTGTGCCAGCCGCTGTGGCTGACCGCTTCCCACACCGCGGCGTAGCTGAAATCGCGGAAGAACGGCAGGTGGCGGACGATGTCGAAACGATCCTGCAACTCGAGCCGGCCGGAGTCCTGTTCGAACTCGGATACGACCCGCGCAAGCACAGCGGCCATCGCCAGGGCATTCGGGAAACGCTTTTCGGGATCCTTTTCCATGGCCCGCTCGATCAGGCTGGCCAGGGCACGCGGCACACTGGCCCGCAATTTCGACAAGGGCGGGGGTGTCGCGTAGATGATCTGGTGCACCAGATGCGAAAGATTTTCGCCGTAGAAAGGCCGCTTGCTGGTCAGCAGCTCGTAGCCCACCACGCCCAGCGAGTAGATATCGGACGATGCCGTCGCAGTGCCGTTCTTGACCTGCTCGGGCGCCATGTAGCTGGGCGAGCCGACCAGGCCGGTCACGGTCTGGGTGCCGGTCAGCGAGTGCACGGCCACGCCGAAGTCGATGATCTTGGGCGTACCGTCCGGCATCAACAGGATATTGCTGGGCTTGATGTCGCGGTGGATGACCCCGCGGCGGTGCGCATAGTCCAGTGCCTTGGCGCAGGCAAAGAGGATTTCCGCCACCTGCTGCTGCGGCAACAGGTCGATCAGCCGGGTGTAGGCACTCAGCGGCGTGGCGCCCCGCAGGTACTCGGTCACGATGTAGGCATCGTCGCCCGATGTCCCCGCATCGAGGACCGTTACCAGGTTGGGATGGTTGAGCTCACCGGCCAGGCGGGCTTCGTTCACGAAAAGCTTGCGGCGGGTGTGAGCACGCTCGGGACGCACATGGTCCGGATGGTAAAGCTTGACCGCCACGTCGGAACCGCGTTCGACGTCGTGGGCCAGATAGACCACGCTGGTACTCCCGCGTCCCAACTCGCGGGTAATCACATAGCGGCCGATCCGCTCCAATCCCCTTTGTTTTGCTGCTTCTATCATCTGCTTGACGCTCCGTGTCAAAACGTGTCTGACGCGGGCTCTCCCTTTTGAGTGTCCCTACAGTTAGACGCCCTAAACCTCGGAAAATTCAGTCTATTTGCGTCTACTGTTTACCTACTTTATAGCGATCCCTAATAGCCATACAAACAGGCCGGCTGCCGCACCGGCGGCAACGTCGTCGATCATGATACCCAATCCGCTCCCCAAATGGCGGTCAAGCCAGCGGATCGGCCACGGCTTGAGGATATCGAAAAAACGGAAAAGAAGGAAGGCCGCGAGAAACCAGCGCCAATCCAGGGGCGCCAACGCGCAAGCCACCAACTGGCCCGCGACTTCGTCGAAATTGATGCCGGGATGATCATGCACGCCCAACCGGCGTGCCGCATGGCCGCAAATCCGGATACCGGCAAGTACGATGGCGATCGTGGCAACCGCATAGACGATCGGCCCTCCCCGGTGCAGCCACCAGGCCAACGGCAAGCCCAGCAACGCACCCCAGGTACCCGGCGCATAAGGCACCAGCCCGGTGCCGAGGCCGAACGCGAGCCAGGCCTCGGGATCCCGGCCCAGGGCCCGTGCGCCGGTCGTATGCGATCGCTTCAGTTTCATGTGAAGTGGCGATATCCCCGCGTTTCGGTCACGACCGTTTCGCCATCCAGCCTGATACGCGGCCCGGCGGTGACACGGCCGATCCGGTGCCATTCGCAACCCAACTTCGAAACCACCCGTTCGCCCGCCGGCTGCGGCAGGCTGACCAGCAATTCGTAATCGTCACTAGGGCCCAGGGCGTCTTCCAGCCCGGCACCCGCGGCCAACGGAATGGCCTCTGCGAACAAGTCGGCCCCGAGACCGCCGGAGGCAGTGAGCAACTTGGCCAGGTCGCCGAGCAAGCCATCGGAGACATCGATTGCGGCATGTGACTGTTGCGACAAGACCCTGCCCGCTTCCACGCGCGGTTCGGGACGCGCGTAGGGCTCCACTCGCGGGTCGTCGATGGCTATCCCCTCGCGCAATGCCCGCAGGCCGGCCGCGCCGCCACCGAGCCGGCCGGTCACGTAGAGAGCGTCGCCTTCGCGGGCGCCCGAACGCATCAGCAATTGCCCGGGTTCGCCCATTCCGGCCAGGGTCACGCAAACAGTCAACGGGCCTGCCGACAGGTTGCCGCCGACCAGCGCCACGCCCGTGCGTTCGGCCAGTGAGCTGAATCCGTCCGCGAATGCCTCGAGCCAGGATTCGCTCGTTTCGGGCAAAGTCAGGGAAAGCAGGGCCCAGGCCGGGTCCGCACCCATCGCGGCAACGTCGCTCAAGTTGACCGCCAGTGCGCGATGGCCCAACGCATCCGCGGGAAAGCCGTCCGCGGGAAAGTGTTGCCCCGCCACCAGCGTGTCGGTGGTCAGGACGAGCTGCCGGCCGGGCGCCGGCGATACGATTGCGGCATCGTCGCCTACGCCGAGGCGAACGTCCGCACGCGCCGCCCCGCGTCCCCGGAAGTAGCGTTCGATAACGGCAAACTCATCCACGGTGCTCGCCCCGAATACGGGCGTGCTCCTCGGGCCTGATGCTGGCGGCCAGTTTGTCCAGCACGCCGTTCACGAAACGATGGCCGTTATCGGAACCGAACGACTTGGCCAGTTCCACGGCTTCATTGATGATGATCGACACGGACAATTCCGGTCGCTCCCTCATTTCCGCCACGCCCACGAGCAGGATGGCATGCTCCACCGGATCGAGTTGCGCCGGCGGGCAATTCAGTTCCGGCAAGAGCAGCGCATCGAGGGCTTCCCGGTCATTCAGGCAGGTGGTGACCAATTCGCGGAAATAGTCGCGGTCCAGTCCGGCGGCGGCGCGTTCGCGGACGAACTCGGAAACCAGCACAGGCACGTCGCCGCCCGCCATCAGCCACTGGTAAATGGCCTGCACCGCGAGCCGGCGAGCACCGCGGCGGCCGCGAGTGGCCTCGGCACTTCTGGGGGAATGTTCCATAGTGATGTCCGCCGGTACCGAACCGGTCAGCCCCGGCCCCGGTAAGGCTGCATCGCCGCAACGGACTCGAGCGCCGCCAGCGCCGCCTCACCGCCCTTGTTGCCAGCCTTGCCGCCGGCACGGTTGAGTGCCTGCTCCAGGGTGTCGGTCGTCAGCAATGCCAGGCCGACCGGCACCAGCGTATCGAGCTGGATCCGGGCCAGGCCGTCAACCGCGGCCCGCGCGACATGATCGAAATGCGGGGTCTCGCCGCGGATGACCGCGCCGCAGGCAACGATCGCGGCATAACGGCCGCTCCTGGCAGCCGCGGCCGCCACCGGCGGAAGCTCCCAGGCCCCCGCGACACGGGCGTCCTCGATATGGTCGCCGGGGATACCGGCACGCATCAGCGCGTCCCGCGCACCGGCGGCCAGGCGCTCGGTGACCAGGGCATTGAATTGGGCGGTAAGGATCAGGTACGCGCCGGACTGTTCAGACATATCGATGACTTTGGATTGGAGGCGGAATTATAGCAATGCGCCCGGAAACGCTCGGCTGGATCATTCCTCGATGTAGCCCGCAATCTCCAGGCCGAAACCGGAAATCGCCTGCATCTTGCGGGGCGCGGAATAGACGCGCATCCGTTGCACGCCCAGGTCGGTAAGAATCTGGGCTCCGATACCGTAGGTGCGAAGGGCCTGGGCTTCTTCCTCACCGACTGCCGTGGTGGAGGCCGAACCTGCCCCGGCCTGTTCGATCTGGCGGATAAGCCCGGCCGGGTCCTCGGGCTGGCGCAGCAGCACCAGGACTCCGCCCTCGTTGGCAATGCGCCCCATGCCTGCAGCCAGGGGCCAGCCCAGCGCCGGCCATTGGATGCCCAGGACATCGCCCAGCGTACTCTGCAACTGCACGCGCACGCGGGTTTCCTTCTCCGGATCGATCTCGCCCCTCACCAGTGCGAGATGAACCGCGGCGTGGACGTGGTCCTCGTAGGCCACCAACCGGAATTCACCGTAAGGTGTGGGGACCATGCGCTCCACCAGCCGCTCGACGCTCTTCTCGGTACGCAGCCGGTGACGGATAAGATCGGCAATCGTCCCGACCTTCAGCCCGTGCTCGCGGGCAAAGCGCAGTAACTCCGCACCGCGTTTCATGCTGCCGTCTTCGTTGACCACCTCGCTGATGACGGCGCTCTCGCCCAACCCGGCCATGCGCACCAGGTCTACAGAGGCTTCGGTGTGCCCCGCGCGGCATAGCACACCACCCTCCGCATAACGCAAGGGAAAGATATGGCCGGGGCGGGTGAAATCGCCGGGGCTGGAGCCGGAATCAGCCAACGCCCGGATCGTGGCGGCACGGTCGTGCGCCGAAATGCCCGTCGTGGTGCCGTGCCGGTAATCCACGGAGACCGTGAACGCCGTTTTATGCAGATCCGTGTTGTCGGGCACCATCTGGGGCAGATGCAGCTTTTCCAGGTGCCCACGCGTCGTGGGCAGACAGATGATACCGCTGGTGTGGCGCACGAAAAAGGCCACCTGCTCGGCCGTCGTTGTCGCCGCGGCCATGATCAGGTCGCCCTCGTTCTCACGCCCCTCGTCGTCCATGACCACGACCATGCGCCCGGCCGCGATATCCGCGACCAGATCGGGGATCGGATCGGTCTTCAGAGGCAATTCAGCCGGCTCGGCCTTCATGTTACACGCCTCGGCGTCGTTCAAATCCCGCGTATTGTCCCACGGATGCCGATTCACATGCCAACCGGCACCTGCTTGATATCGGTCATGGGCGAGGGGAGTTTTCCTTGACAGTCCCCCGGGGGCAATCGATGATGGATCGAGCGCTCACGGATCGACCGCGTCGACAAGGACATGCCGGTTTTTTTCACGCATACGTTCTCGACGGCCCAGTTCGGCGTCGAGATATTGGTGCCGTTCGCGATCACGCTCGGCCTTTCGTTTCTGCTCGGCCTGGAACTCCATCGTTACCTGCGTACGGAAGGCCACGGACTGGGGTTCGGAACGGCGCGCACTCTGACCCTGATCGGGGGTATCGGCTTCCTGCTCGAACTCGTGGGAAGCGGCCCCCTGCCCTATCTGTTCGGCTTTGCGGCGCTCGCGATCTGGCTCACTTTCTATTACCGCGAACGGCTGAGCAGCGGAGAAGGCGGATTGCTCGTCCAGCTCATCGCGCTGCTGACCTACCTGATCGGTCCGCTCACACTGCATACCCCCTTCTGGTTCCCGATCCTCGTGGTGACACTGGCACTGCTCCTGCTGACCGGCAAGCCGCGCATCCGTCGCTTCGAGGACTGGTTGCCCGAAGGCGAGGTCACGATCGTGCTCAAGTTCGTGATCATGGCCGGCATCATCCTGCCGCTGCTGCCCGCCCGGCAAATCGCGCCGTTCATTCCGGTCGGCTACCGCCAGACCTGGATCGCCGTGGTGGCCGTCTCGGCCATTTCCTATATGAGTTACCTGGCGCAGACCTATTTCTTCAAGCGCCGCGGACTGCTGCTGACAGGAATCCTGGGCGGGCTGTATTCGAGTACCGCGGCCACCTTCGTTATCGGCGCCCGGGCCCGGGGGACTACCCACACCGGCTCGGTCTCCGCGGCGCTCGTGCTCGCCACGGCCATGATGTACGTGCGCCTGTTCGTCCTGGCCTTGATCCTCGCCCCGCAACTCTCCCTCGCCCTGGCGCCAGTCTTCGGCGCGGGCGCAGGCATTTCGGCCCTGTCTGCCTGGGGGATCTGGCTCCTGTTCGCCCGCCAGGAGCCGGGCGAGCCGGCTCCGCCGCCCCATCATCCGCTCGAATTGCGGGCGGCACTGATTTTCGCCGCCCTGTTCGTGCTCTTTGCCAGCCTGACTTCGCTGGTCCTCGACCACTATGGCGTCAACGGACTGAAAAGCCTCTCGCTCGTCGTGGGATTTACCGACATCGATCCTTTCATTCTTTCGCTGTTCAGCGGCCACTACTCGGTTTCGGCGCCGCTGGTCGTAACGGCGGTGATCGTTGCCTCGGGCAGCAACAACCTGCTGAAAAGCCTGTATGCCGCGGGTACGGCGCGCAACCATACCGTCACTCCGGCCGTAGCGGTGTTGTTGGCGCTCGCCCTGGGATCGTTCGCGTATGCCTTCCTTTAATCCATTGAACCGGCGTTACCATGGAAACTCGTGGATCTGATCGTTCGAACACGCAGTCACCGACGGACAGTACTCCGGCGATGAGCACCGGAGGCCTCTCCACGCAGGAAGCCGCCAAAAGGCTGGCGGAGACGGGGCCCAACGCATTACCCGAAGAAAAGACCGCCCCGTGGCTGCGTTTCCTGCGCTTCTTCTGGGGACCGATTCCCTGGATGATCGAAGTGGCTGCCGTGCTGTCCGCAGTCGTCCGTCACTGGACCGACCTCATCGTTATCTGCGCACTGCTGCTGTTCAATGCGGTCATCGGCTTCTGGCAGGAACGCAAAGCACAAAACGCGCTGGAAGCATTGAAAAGCCAGTTGGCCCTGAAGGCGCGTGTTTGCCGCGACGGCGAGTGGCAGGAGATCCCGGCGCGTGAACTGGTCCCGGGCGACCGGGTGCGGGTGCGTCTCGGCGACGTCATTCCCGCCGACATCGAGTTGCAGGACGGCGACTACCTCTCCGTCGATCAGTCCGCGCTGACAGGCGAATCGTTGCCGGTCGAAAAACAGAGCGGAGATACGGCGTATTCCGGGTCCACGGCCAAGCAGGGCGAGATGACCGGCACAGTCACGGCCACCGGCCCGCGCACTGCCTTCGGTAAAACCGCCGCACTGGTGGGAAAAGCCGGCGGCGTGTCTCACTTCCAGAAAGCCGTGCTGCACATCGGCGATTACCTGATCTTCCTCAGCCTCGGGTTGGTCGCGATACTCATCATCGTCGAACTTTTCCGCGGCGAACGCCCGCTCGAACTGATCCAGTTCGCACTGATCCTGACCGTGGCCTCGATTCCCGTCGCCATGCCGGCCGTGCTTTCCGTCACCATGGCCGTGGGGGCACTGGCGCTCTCGCGCATGAAGGCCATCGTCTCGCGGCTGGCGTCCATCGAAGAGCTGGCCGGCATAGACGTGCTGTGCTCGGACAAGACCGGCACCCTGACCCAGAACAAGCTCAAGCTGGGCGCTCCGGCGCCCGCCGCGGACGTCGAGGCAGCACAGGTCGTGCTGATGGCCGCGCTGACCTGCGAACCCGATACCAGCGACGCCATCGACCGCGCCGTCGTCGACGGCCTCGACGGCAAAGACGCGCTCAAGCGATACAAGCAAAAACATTTCAAGCCTTTCGACCCCGTGCGCAAACGTGCCGATGCCGAGGTGGAAGGCCCCGAAGGCAAGGCATTCACCGTGACCAAGGGCGCGCCGCAGGTGATCATGGACCTGGCCGGGCTGCAGGGCAAAGAACGCGAAACCGCGGACCAGACCGTGAACGACTTCGCCAGCAAGGGATTTCGCACCCTGGGCGTCGCAAAACAGGCGGGCGACACCTGGCAGTTCCTCGGGCTGCTCCCGTTGTTCGACCCACCCCGCGAGGATTCGAAGGAAACGCTGGAACATGCCAGGGACCACGGCATCATGGTCAAGATGGTCACGGGCGACAACCTGGCCATTGGCAAGCAGATTGCCGGAGAGCTCGGCCTGGGCTCCAACCTGGTCGCGGCCGACGAAAATTTCGGCCAGGATTCGGCGACGGAGGAATTCGCCGACCGGATCGAGCAGGCGGACGGCTTCGCCCAGGTGTTCCCGGAACACAAGTTCCGCATCGTCAAGGCGCTGCAATCACGCGGGCACCTGGTCGGCATGACCGGCGACGGGGTAAACGACGCGCCCGCCCTCAAGCAGGCCGACGCGGGTATCGCCGTGTCCGGGGCGACCGATGCGGCGCGTGCGGCGGCCAGCCTCGTCCTGACTGCGCCGGGCCTGTCGGTTATCGTCAACGCGGTCGAGCAGGCGCGCCGTATCTTCGAGCGCATGAATTCCTACGCCATCTACCGCATCGTGGAAACGATACGCATCATGATCTTCGTGGTCCTCGCGATGGTGGCGTTTAATTTCTACCCCATCACCGCGATCATGATCATCCTGCTCGCGTTCTTCAACGACCTGCCGATCATGACCATTTCCATCGACAACACCTGGCTCGATCCCAAACCGGTGCGCTGGAACATGCCGCGCGTGCTGACGGTCGCGACCGTGCTGGGATTGGTCGGCGTCGTCGAAACCTTCGGCCTGCTGGTGATCGCCCGCGACGGCTTGCACATGGGCATTCCGCAGATCCAGAGCCTGATTTTCCTGAAACTCGTCGTGGCCGGCCACATGACGCTTTTCGTCGTGCGTTCGCGGCGGCACTTCTTCCGCCGGCCCTGGCCTTCCCCCTGGCTGATCGGGGCACTGTTCACCGGCGAGATCCTGGCCACCTTGCTGGTCGTTCACCCCTTCGGCCTTCTTGCACCGATCACCTGGACGCAGGCAGGTATCGTCTGGGCCTACGCGCTGGCCTGGTTGCCGATCGAGGACTGGGTCAAGTTGGCCGTTTACCGCCATGTTGATTTTTCACGGCGCGGGCACCGGCGTTTTCTGGAAATGACCCAGAAACCATTGCAGGGACCGGACTGATGGGCGGGACAGGCAATGCACGCAATTGATCCGCAAGGCTCCGTCATTCTGTGCATGAATGCCGGATCCTCTTCGGTCAAGGCCGCCCTGTTTCGCACGCGTACCGAGTCAACCCCAGTGCGACTCGCCACTTTGAAGGCGAGCGGCATCGGCGAGGCGACCGGGTACATCGACTGCTCTGCGAGGGGTATTTCGGAGCGGAAAGAAAAACGGATCACCCTGGAGAATCACGGCCAGGCCGTGAGCGCCCTCTTTGACGCGCTGCATGCATACCGGCTGCCCCAACCCGAAGCCATCGGGCACCGCATCGTGCGCAGTCCTCCCGACCGGAGCGAACCGGCGACATTGACCCCGGATCTGCGCCGGGAACTCGAACAACTGCGCGCGCTGGCGCCCCTGCACCTGCCCCCGGAACTCAACGCGATCGAAGCCGCGGAAAAACGTTTTCCGGAAGCCATGCAAACCGTCTGCTTCGACAATCACTTCTTCTCCCGGCTGCCGCGGTTGGCCCGCCGGCTGCCTGTGCCGCGTCGCTTCGACGTAGCGGGCATCCGCCGCATCGGCTATCACGGCCTGTCCTACGAATACATCACGGGGCAACTACCGGACGGTTGCGGACGCACGGTGATTGCGCACCTCGGCAACGGTGCCAGCATGGCCGCCGTACACCAGGGCCGCCCCCTCGACACGACGATGGGCTATACGCCGACGGGCGGACTCATGATGGGCTCGCGAACGGGCGATCTCGACCCCGGTGTGATCGTTGCCATCCTGCGCCGCGAACGACTCGCCCCCGATGCCCTGGAAAGGCTGGTGGACAAGCAATCGGGACTGTATGGCGTATCGGGCGGGGAAGGGTCCATGAAGGCGCTGCTGGAACAGGCCGGCGACGACAATCCCGCCGGCCGGGCCGTGGCGCTTTTCTGCTACATCGCGCGCAAGCACCTGGGCGCGATGATCGCCGTGCTTGGAGGCATCGACACGCTGGTCTTCACCGGGGGCGTGGGAGAAAACGCCGCGCCCGTCAGAGCAGCCATCGTCGCAGGACTCCAAGACCTGGGACTGACGATCTCCCCGGACGCCAACAAGGCGAACGCCGCGGACATCGCCGCGCCCGGTTCACGAGCCCGCATCCGCGTGATCGCCACGGACGAGGAACAGGTCATTGCAACTCATACGGCACGGCTGCTCAAGCACGAGGAGGCAACGCCATGAAAGAAACCGAACGCCTGGAACTGATCGACCGCTACTGGCAGGCCGCGAACTATATCGCCGCGGGTCAGATTTTCCTGTGCGGCAACCCGCTGCTCGAACTCGATATCAGCCGCGACGACATCAAGCCCCGCCTGCTGGGCCACTGGGGCACCTCGCCGGGCCTCAATCTCGTCTACATCCACCTGAACCGGCTGATCTGCGATACGGGCGCCGACATCATTTACGTGATCGGCCCGGGCCACGGCGCGCCCGCCATCCTCGCCAACTGCTGGCTGGAGAAAACCTACAGCGAATACTTTCCCCACGTCACGCGCGACCGCGAAGGCATGCTCAACCTGTTCCGGCAGTTCTCCACGCCCGGCGGCGTGCCCAGCCATGTCAGCCCTCACTGCCCCGGCTCGATCCATGAAGGCGGCGAACTCGGCTACTCGCTCGCACACGCCTTCGGTGCCGCTTTCGACAATCCGGACCTGATCGTCGCGTGCGTGGTGGGGGACGGGGAAGCCGAAACCGGTCCCCTGGAAGGCAGCTGGAAATCGGTCGATTTCCTGAACCCCGCGCGCGACGGCGCCGTGCTGCCCATCCTGCACCTGAACGGATACAAGATTTCCGGCCCCACAGTACTCGGCCGCACGGACGAGGACGACACCAGGCGTTTCTTCGGCTCCCATGAATACGACGTGCTCTGGGTCGAGGGCGAGGACCCCATGGATGTGCACCGGCAAATGCTCGAGGCCATGGATACCGCCTATGCGTGCATCCGCGAAATCCAGCGCCGCGTGCGCGAGGACGGCGACCTGACGCCGCCGCTGTGGCCACTGATCGTGCTCAAGACGCCCAAGGGCTGGACCGGCCCCAAAGTGGTCGACGGCAAGCCGGTGGAAGGCACGTTCCGTTCGCACCAGGTGCCCCTGCCGCGGGCGCGCGACGACGACGGGCAACGCGCGCAGCTCGAGTCCTGGATGCGCAGCTACAAGCCGGAGCGCCTGTTCGACGACAAGGGCCGGCCCGATCCGGCCTTCGACGCCCTGATCCCGAAAGAGGAAAAGCGCATGGGCGCCAACCCGCATGCCAACGGCGGCACGCGGCTCGTGGAACTGGATCTGCCGCCCTTCCGGGATTACGCGCTGGAGTTCGAGGCACCCGGCAGCCTCCGCGCCGAAGGCACGCGCACGCTGGGCGACTTCCTGCGCGACACATTCCAGCGCAACGAAAAGGAAGCCAACTTCCGCCTCTTCTGCCCGGACGAAACCAATTCCAACCGACTGGGCGCCGTATTCGATGTCACCGAGCGGTGCTCGATGCTGCCCACTGAAACCAGTGATGAAGCCATCGGTCCCAACGGCCGCGTGATGGAAGTGCTCTCGGAGCACCTGTGCGAGGGCTGGCTGGAAGGCTACCTGCTGACGGGCCGGCACGGCCTCTTCCCCTGCTATGAAGCCTTCGTGACCATCGTCGACTCGATGATGAACCAGCACGCAAAGTGGTTGAAGACGACGCTGGAAATCCCCTGGCGGCACAAGACCGCCTCGCTCAATTATCTTTTGACCTCGCACGCCTGGCGCCAGGACCATAACGGATACAGCCACCAGGGCCCCGGCTTCATCGACGCGGTCATCAACAAGAAGAGCCAGGTCACGCGCATCTACCTGCCGCCCGATGCGAATTGCCTGCTCTCGGTCATGGATCACTGCCTGCGCAGCCGCAACTACATCAACGTGGTCGTCGCCGGAAAACAGCCGGAATTGCAATGGCTGGACATCGACGCGGCGCGCGAACACTGCGCACGCGGCGCCTCAACCTGGGACTGGGCGGGTAATTCCGGCAACGAAAAGCCGGACATCGTCATTGCCTGTGCCGGGGACGTTCCTACCGTGGAGGCCGTCGCAGCAGCCTGGCTGCTGCAAAAGCACCTGCCTAAGATCAAGGTCCGCCTCGTCAACGTGGTGGACCTGATGACACTTTCACCACCCGCCTACCACCCGCACGGACTCGACCCGGGCAGCTTCGATGAACTGTTCACCCAGGATGTCCCGGTCATCTTCGCCTATCACGGCTATCCGCGCATTGTTCACGACCTCGTGCATGGACGGCCGAACCCGGCGCGTTTCCATGTCCGCGGCTACATCGAGGAAGGCACGACCACCACGCCGTTTGACATGGTGGTGCTGAACCGGCTCAGCCGCTTTCACCTGGCCATGGATGCGCTCGATTACATACCGGGCATGGAATACGCCGGCGAACCCTTGCGCGACTTCTGCAGAAAGCAGCTCGAGGCGCACAAGATTTATATCCGCGACTATCTCGAAGACATGCCAGAAATCAAAAACTGGACATGGGCCGATCCACAGAAGGAACCCCAGCAATGAATGCTTCGCAACGCACACTGACCTCCCACGGCGCTGCCCTGCAGGTCACCGGATCCTGCCATCTGCTGGAGGTGGCCGGATACCGCATCCTCGTCGATTGCGGCATGTTCCAGGGCCGGCACGAGAACGAGGAGGAAAACCACGAGGACATCGGTTTCGACCCCTCGACGATCGACATCGTGCTGCTGACCCATGCCCACCTCGATCACTGCGGACGCCTGCCGTTGCTGGTCAAGCAGGGCTATGCGGGGGAAATCGTATGCACCTCGGGCACCCGCGACCTGGCACGCCTCGTTCTGCTGGATTCGGCCCACATCGCCGAAGAGGATGCGGAACGGCACAATCGCAAGGCCCGGCGGGCGGGACACCGGGAAGTCGAGCCGCTCTATACGGTGACCGAAGCCATGGATGCCATCGGCGTTTTCACGCGCACGGTCGAGTACGCACAGCCCTTGGAATTGCTGCCGGGCATCGAAGTGACTTACCACGACGCGGGGCACATCCTGGGTTCGGCCAGCATCTCGATACGCTACCCATACAACGGCGAGAAGCGCAGCATCCTGTTCTCGGGCGACCTGGGCAACCTGGGGCGCCCGCTGCTCAACGACCCGGCCCCGCCCAGGGGCTCCGAATATATCGTCACCGAATGCACGTACGGCGACCGCGACCACCGACCACTGGACGAATCCGTCAAGGAGCTGTACGAAGCCGTCAACGAAACGGTAGGCGGCGGGGGCAACCTCGTGATCCCGACCTTCGCACTGGAGCGCGCGCAAGAAATCCTCTACTACCTCCGCGTCGGCATGGAGGAAGGCAAGATTCCCGATCGCATGCCGGTATTCCTGGACTCGCCAATGGCGATTACCGCGACCGAAATCTTCCGCCGCCATCCCGGCTGCCTGCGCAAGGACTTCATCAAGGAACTCGAGGGCCACGAACCGTTCTCGTTCCCGAACCTGAGGATGTCGCGCACGGTGGCCGAATCACAGGCCATCAACAAGGTCGAAGGCGGGGCCATCATCCTCGCCGGATCGGGCATGTGCACCGGAGGGCGGGTTCGCCACCACCTCAAGTACAACCTCTGGCGCAAGGAGTGCGGCGTGGCGTTTGTCGGCTATGCCGCCAATGGCACGCTCGCACGGATCATCATCGACGGCGCCGATCACGTCCGCCTGTTCGGGGAATCGATCAAGGTCGCGGCCAAAAAGTGGACGATCAACGGGTTCTCGGCGCATGCCGACCACACGGAACTGCTCGATTGGCTCGACGCCTGCGGCAAGCCACGCAAGACGTTCCTGGTCCACGGCGAACCGGAACGCGGCATGGCCGTCCTGGAAGCCTCGCTCAACAAGAAGGGCTGGGACACCGCACGCCCGCAACCGCACCAACCCATCGAGCTTGACTGAGCCCGGATAACGCCCGGCAGGATCGCGCCGGACACTTGGCAGATTGCCCGCAAGTGGAAATGCAGGCAGGCTGCGTGTTTTTCTTGATGCATGCGCAGAAGCAGCTAGCTGCGACGATGCGGATCGAGCATGTCCTCGGCAAGCGACTGCAGGTGCCTGTACGATGGCTCCCAACAACCCTCATGGGGCTTGTTGCGAGCCATCATGCGGATGAATTCGAGCAGGTGATCGCGTTCCGCCTCGAGCTGCCCGATCCGTGTCAGGGCCCTGTCATAAACCCGCGCATCGACCAACTCGACCTTCCGGTCGGAGCAGACACCAATACAAGGCTGCGGCGCCTCGACTTTGCCGCACCCGACGCATCTCCAGGCGGTCAACCTTTCGGCATCCGCCTCCGGCATTACCAAAGGCGACACGTGGACTCCGGAAGCTGGATCAAGCCCTTATCCTAGGCGGATAAACCTCGCCGCAACTTGAGATCGATCAAGCGGAAAAACATACATACTAATTTGTGTCTGCCACGGGAAAACGTTGCCTGAACGTAAATTTCAGGTTAAAACCCGATAAAAAAATTGATCCAGATCATATATCTTGCCGGTAACCCTGCATTGTTAACAAAATTTAATTGCAGGCCGCATGAAGGGCGCAAGATAAGTGGTACGGGGACAAGGTAGTACATGACATGGTGATGGGCGTATCAAACGTTGTCAATTTCAGGAGCCGGCACACGGCGTGTAGTGTCTGCTCGCTGAAAGACATCTGCCTCCCCATGGATCTCGACTGGGAGTCCCGGGAAGCCCTCGAACAGATCATAGAAACCATCGGTCCATTACACAAGGGCGATTACCTGTTTCGCCAGGGCGACCCCTTCGACGCCGTCTACGCGGTACGCTCGGGTTACGTGAAAACCTACTTGACAACCGAGTCCGGTGACGAACAGGTACTGGGCTTTTATATGCCGGGCGAATTGCTTGGCCTGAATTCCATACATTCCGATTACAAGCGGTGCTCGGCCGAGGTACTGAATACCTCGATGATCTGCCGCCTGCCCTTCGACGAATTGAGCACGGTCTGCCAGAGAATCCCTCCCCTGCAAAGACAGCTTTTAAAGATGATGAGCCGGGAACTGGTCATGTCCGAATCCCTATCCGCCATTCAGACGGCCGAGGAAAGGATCGCGACATTCCTGCTCGGGTGGGGGGAGCGGTTGGCACGGCAAGGCTTTTCGCCGCGGCATTACATCTTGCCCATGACCCGGCAGGATATCGGGAACTACCTGCACCTGGCGCCCGAAACGGTCAGCCGCTGCCTCGGCTCCTTCGTGGAAAAAGGCTGGGTGGATACATTCCGGCGCGAAATCAAGATCACCAACCAACTGGCACTGACCGCGCAGTGCCAGCACGACTGGACGCTCTAGACGAGACAAACGGCCAGCCGTCGCTTGATCGGGGAGGCGCGGATGGACACTGGTATCCGAGAACAGATCCTGGGGCTGCTGGAGCAGCACCGGATCATGACGCTTGCCACCTCGCGGCCCGATGGCTGGCCGCAGGCGACAACCGTCGGCTATGTGCATGACGGGCTGACGCTGTATTTCCTCTGCGGCCCGGACAGCCAGAAGGCCCGCAACATTTCCCGTGATGACAGGGTCTCCCTGACGATCGACCATGACACCGACGACATGAAGGCCATAACCGGCTTATCCATGGCCGCACGCGCCCAGGTTGTCACCGACCAGACAGAGGCGCAAAAGGTGATCGGCCTGCTCGCGAAAAGATATCCTGAGCAGAAAGACCTGCCGATCGAAATGCCCGTTCCGGAAGACGTGACAATCTTCAGGCTCACGCCGGCCGTGATATCAGTCCTCGACTACTCCAAGGGCTTCGGGCACACCGACCTTGTGACTTGCTGAAAGGTCAACGCTGGGGCAGACGTGGAAAACCGGTCAATCCGGCCACCGAATCGGTCCATTCAAAACGATCCTCATGGAATATGTTGACGGGTTCGGGCAATTCGCCAGCTTCCCTGAGCGTTCCGAGGTAAAGCATGGCATGATCGTCGTATTTCTCGATATTGGTATTGAACAACGGCGTGCCGCATTCGGCGCAATAGTACTTGATACCGGTGTCAGTCACCACATATTGCCGTAAGGACTCCCCGCCTTGCGTAATGGATAGCTCATTGCGGTCCACGATGGCATAGGACGAGAAAACAGCACTGTTCATGGTACGGCACAGGTTACAGTGACAATTGACGACATATTTCACCCCGCCATCAACCGCATAGGCCACGGCGCAACAATGGCACCTGCCTTTCACTACACTCATGCGCCCTGACTCCCTGCCTCCGGAGACGGGGGGAAGTGACGCGCCGCCATACCTGGTTCGGCCCTGCCGACCCGTCGATCTGAAACGGCCGATCGGCAGGTCCGGCGATCAGTCACGCACGAGACCGGAAATTCAACCACCCGTCGTCTTGCCTCCCCCGGTGGCCGGAGGAGGCGTAACGATGGGCATGAGTGTGCCGGCGATGAGCGAGCGGTCGAATTCTGGAAGGGTCTTCTGCATCAACGTCTCGTACTGCGACCTCGCCGCCGTCAACTCTCCTTCCAGCTTGTGAAACACCTGGATCGAAGCGTCTGTCGGCGGATACCCTGGATCGCCATATACGTCAAGGGCGCCGCTACCCATTTCGGCATTCAGCCAGATCAAATGCATATACAGGCTATCACTCGCGAGATAGCTTTTCTCGTCGCTGTTGGCGAGTGCGGGCGAGAACAGTCTGTTCTCCAAATCCTCGATGGTCCGGTTCATGCCCGAGATCTTCTCCAGAATCACCTTGCTTCCGGCCTTACTTTCCGACTCGATCATCGCCTGCACGGTCTGAAGCTGCTTGCGTAGCCATTCGATCCGGTTAACCATTGTCGAGACACCGGTGATGTCGTCACGCACCTGCAACAGGATCTTCACGCGGGCACGGGTCTGCGCCGGCTTTTCGCGCGAGCGTGGATCGGCGAGTACCTGCAACGGGGCACTGTAAGTCTTGCCGCCAACGGTTACTTGCGCCGTATATGTGCCGGGAGCGACCATCGGACCAACTTCGGCCTGCTGTATGCCCCACTGTGAAACAGGGCGCGAGGTCTTCCCCATGAAACGCAACGCATCCCAGACATGAGGGTTGGTCGACGGCGTACTGCGCAGCTTGATTAATTTGGGCGGCGCGTAGCGCAAATCCCAATACACGCGGTTAAGGCCGACGGACAATTTTGAATCGGGGTTCTGAACCCAACCTCCGTATTCGGGGCGGGGATCGAGTCCCGGCTGACCACCATGCAGCTTGAGAAGCCGAACCAGGTGCCCCTTTGTATCCAGGATCTCGATCTTGATCGCTTTCTTCTCCTTCGGTACGGCATTCAAAGAGAAATCGACAAACGCGTGAGCACCTTGGGAGAACCGATAGGACTGACGCGACTCGAACACATGCACCGGAGACTTCGACGTTCTGCGTGTCATCTGCTCCAGCGGAGTAATGTCCTCGAGCACGTAAACGCCGCGACCATAGGTGGAAACGACCAGATCGTGGAAATTCTTCTGCACCGTCTCCCAGCTTACCGGCGCATGTGGCAGGCCTGCCTGCAGCGGCACCCATTTACCTCCGGCATCAAACGATACATAGAGCGCATTTCCCGTACCGGCAAACAGTAAGTTCCTGTTGTAAGGATCTTCTGCGATCGAACTTACGCTGCTCGTCGGGCCGACCGGGATGCCGCGCACGATAAGCTTCCAGTGTTTCCCGTAATCAGTGGTCTTGTAAATGTAGGGCTTGGGATCGCCCATCAGAGTACGTTCGACGGCGATGTAGGCCGTTCCGGCGGAAAAGTGCGACGGCTCGATACGGTTGATCGTGCCCCAGGGTTTCAGGTCCGGAATATTGCGGGTAACGTTCCTCCAATGCTCTCCGCCGTCAAGCGTCAGCCAAACCTGGCCGTCGTTGGTTCCCGCCCATATCATGCCCTTCTTTACCGGTGATGGCGCGATGGCAAACACCACCTCACCATAAAACTGTCCAAGGTTATCCTGCCGGCGCATCCTGCCCTTAACAAGAATGCCGCCCGACGGAACCAGGTACTTCTTGCCGTGCACCGACAGATCGGGACTGATCACGAGCCAGGTCTGACCGCCGTTGGTAGTTTTGAAAATAACCTGGCAACCGTAATAGACGGTATTGTGGTTGAACGGATCGATGGCGAGCGGTGGCGTCCAGTGGCAGCGATACTTGATCGACTTCGGAGACGCGGAGAGCGTATGGTCGGGCCATGGGCTCACCGCACGCGGATAACCAACGCGGGTGTCCAGACGAGTAACTTCGCCACCATAGCAGGTGCTCCAGACAACATGTGAATTGATCGGATCCGGGTAAGTAAATCCGGATTCGCAGCCCCCCATCGGCTCCTGCCACTCACCAGGATCGATCTGCGGCGTGGAGTTCGGATAAGCCGGTCCGCGCCCGGCGTCGTCGTCCTGCATGTTGGCATAGACCCAGTACGGCACCCGGTCGTCCACCGCGACGTGATACATCTGCCCGATGGGCAACCAGACATGATGCCAGTTACGGCCTCCGGTAGTACTGATATACGGCCCCCAGTCAGCGCTGATCATCATGCGCTTCGGATTGCGGGGATCGATCCATATATCGTGGTTGTCTCCGCCCCACGGAACCTGCTGAAATGTCTTGCCGCCGTCTCCGGATACGTAAAAACCGTTGCTTGCAACGTAGACCTTGTCTTCATCCGTCGGCGAGACTGCGATTCGCACCGTATAGCCGGCGCGTTCCGTCAGCAACCGGCTATAGTTTTCTACATGCCAGTGATCGCCACCATCATCGGAGCGCCACAGAGATCCCTGCTGCGCAGTCTCAATCAGCGCATAAACACGCTCCGGATTGGAGCGTGCGACTGCAACGTAGATCTTTCCGAGCGGTCCGTGCGGCAACCCGTGGCCCTTGATCTCATGCCAGGTTTTGCCGCCGTCGTGGGTGACATACACGCCGCTCGATGGTCCGCCGCCGATCATCTGCCATGGGCGGAGCTTCCAGTCCCATAAGCCGGCGAACAGGACCTTCGGGTCCTGCGGATCCATTGCCAGCCCTGAACAGCCGGTATTACCGTTAACGAAGAGCACGTGTTTCCACGTCCGGCCGCCGTCCTCGGTGCGCCATACGCCGCGAGAAGATTCCTTTTTGGTTCCTGTGCCCATCGTGCACACGAACACGTCGCTCGAGTCGCGGGAATTGATCACGATGCGCGCAATCAGGCCCGCATCCTCCAATCCCATGTGCTGCCAGGAGTGGCCGCCGTCACGCGAACGGTACACGCCGTCGCCAGGTGTAATACCGTTACGGATGACCCACGATTCGCCCGTGCCCACCCAAACGGTGGAAGGCTGCTCCGGATCCACCGCGATCGCACCTATCGATTGCACCGGCTCCTTGTCGAAGACTGGATGGAACCGGAATCCGCCGTCGGTGGATTTCCACACTCCGCCGGAGGCTGCGCCGACGTAGTACACGTTCGGGTTACCCGGCACTCCAGCCACGGCACTTGCACGATTGCCGTGCTGCGGACCTATGAAACGGAACCGCAGGGCCTTCAGTTGTGCCGCAGACGGGCCGTTGGCCGCGGCGGCAGAAGTCACACCAACCAAGGTCAGCAGACAGAACGCAACAAGCCGCTTGAGGAAGTCATTACCGTTCATCTTCTTCTCCTGTTAACCTTCGCATCCGCCACGCCACGTTGTGGCCGGACGCTACATTCATGCATTCAACTCTCGGGCCTCCAGCAGCCGGGCGAGATAACGCGCGATCATGTCCACCTCGAGGTTGACGCGTGTGCCCACCCCATAACCGCTCATGACGGTGCGCTCCATGGTGGCGGGGATGATCGCCACCTCGAATTCGTCGCCGTCCACGGCATTCACGGTCAGGCTGGTGCCATCCACGGCGATCGAGCCCTTGGCGGCGATGAGGGGGGGCAGCGATTCCGGCGCGGCAAAACGCATGCGCCAGGCCCGCGCGTCCTGGTGCAGGGACACCAGTTTTCCGATCCCGTCCACGTGCCCGCTCATCAGGTGGCCGCCGAGCGTGTCGCCCATGGCAAGCGCCGGCTCGAGGTTGACCGGCGAACCCGGCTCCAGGTCGCCGGCCGTGGTCAGGGACAAGGTTTCGACCGACACATCGGCATGGAAACAGGCGCCGGCGGGATCGACCACGGTGAGGCATACCCCGTTGACCGCGATACTCGCGCCCGGCACCAGTACGGCAGGCTCGAGCACGCCCGCGCAATCGATCTCCAGCCGCAGGTCTCCGCCCCGCGCCTCGCGCGATTTGATGCGCCCCGTTCCCTGGACAATTCCGGTAAACATCTCACTCCTTCTCCACTTGCAAACGAATACGCACATCACGTCCGCAACGCTGCGCACGCACGACCCGCCATAGCGGCGGCTCTGGAATTCGGGCCCGGGATTGCAGCTCGGCGAATGCGCGGGCGTCGGAACCGAACAGGTGCGGGCCCTGGTACAACTCCAGCTCGTCCACCAGCCCCGATTCGATCAAGGCCCCGGCAAGACGGGGCCCGCATTCGGCATAGACCTCGTTCACCTCGAGTTCGGCCAGCGCGGCCAGCACGCTTTCCAGGCGCGGCCGCCCGTCGTCCCCGGCCTCGACTTCGTGAATCGACGCTCCCGCCGCCGCCAGTGTCTCACGGCGCCCGGCATCGGCACCGCCACGGCAGAACACGTGCACGGCCCCGCCCGTATCGCCGAGCAAGCCCGCCCGCGGCGGCAGGGACAAATCCGAATCCAGCACCACGCGCAACGGCTGGCGTTCCTGCCCGTGAAGCCGCGCGTTCAACGCCGGGTCATCGGCGTGCACCGTACCCACCCCCGTCATGACGGCGCCGGCACGGGCGCGGGCGCGATGCACCGCGGCGCGCGAGACCGGCCCCGTGATCCACTGGCTGGTGCCGTTAGCCAGGGCGCTGCGGCCATCGAGGCTTGACGCGATCTTCAGCGTCAGCCAGGGCCGCCCCCGCTCGAAGCGGCTGAAAAAGCCCCGGTTGATGCGCCGGGCATGGCTTTCGCACACGCCCTCGCCGACATCGATGCCGGCCTCGTGCAGAAAAGCCAGGCCACTGCCCGCGACGCGCGGGTTGGGATCGCGGATGGCCACCACCACCCGCTTTACCCCGGCCTCGACCAGGGCCGGCGCACAGGGCGGCGTCCGCCCATGGTGGCTGCAGGGTTCCAGCGTCACGTAGGCGGTGGCGCCACGGGCCTGCTCGCCTGCCTGGCGCAGGGCCAGGACCTCGGCATGCGGCTCGCCGGCCCGGGCGTGGAAGCCCTCGCCGATCACCCGGCCCTGCCTGGCGATCACGCACCCGACCGCGGGATTGGGGGCGCAGCCGCGCAACCCCTTCACCGCCAGGCGCAAGGCGCGGCGCATGTGACGAATGTCTTCCCGGCTGGCGCTGTTCACTTCTTCTTGCGGCGCCGCGACTCTTTCAGCAGCGGCAACTGGTTCTCGTTCAGGCGGTTGCGCTCGTATTCGAGCTGTTCGATCTGGCGACGGAAGGCCTCCACGTCCTGGAAGCTGTGATAGACGGATGCGAAGCGCACGTAAGCCACCTGGTCGAGCTTGGAGAGCGCTTCCATGACCCAGGCGCCGATCTTGTCGGAGGCAATCTCGCGCTCGCCGGAAAGCCGCAGGCGCTGCACGATATCGGCCACGACGGTATCAATGGCCTCGGTCGCCACGGGCCGCTTCTCGAGCGCCTTGAGCAGGCCCGCGCGCAGCTTGTCCTCGTCGAAGGGCATGCGCGTCCCGTCCCGTTTGACCACGCGCGGCAAGGCGAACTCGGCCGTCTCCAGGGTGCTGAAGCGCACCCCGCAGGCCAGGCATTCGCGCCGCCTGCGGATCTGGCGCCCCTCGTTGGCGAGGCGCGAGTCCACCACCCGGGTCTGGTCGTGGCCGCAGAACGGGCAATGCATCAGGGAATCCGGGCCGGTCTCTTAGCCATACACCGGGTACCGACGGCACTGTTCCGTGACTTTCTCGCGCACAGCCGCGATCACGCCCTCGTCCTCGTGCGCATCGAGCACGTCGCAGATCCAGCCCGCCAGTTCAACGCAATCGTCCTCGGTATAGCCACGCGTCGTCACCGCCGGGGTGCCCAGGCGCAGGCCCGAGGTCACGAACGGTTTCTGCGGGTCGTTCGGCACGGCGTTCTTGTTGACCGTGATATGCGCGCGCCCCAGCGCCGCCTCGGCGTCCTTGCCGGTCACGCCGCGGCCGATCAGGTCGACGAGGAAAAGATGGTTCTCGGTACCACCGGAGACGATCTTGTAGCCGCGCTCGATGAAGGTGTTCGCCATCGCCTTGGCGTTGGCCACCACCTGCTGCTGGTAAAGCCTGAACTCCGGCTCCAGCGCCTCCTTGAAGGCCACCGCCTTGGCGGCGATCACGTGCATCAACGGCCCGCCCTGGATGCCGGGGAACACGATCGACTGCAGTTTCTTGACCAACTCCTCGCTCGCGCCCTTGGCCACGATGATGCCCCCGCGCGGGCCGCGCAACGTCTTGTGCGTGGTGGAAGTCACCACGTGGGCGTGCGGCAGCGGGCTCGGATACACACCGGCGGCGATCAGGCCCGAGACGTGGGCCATGTCGACCATGAGGTAGGCACCCACCTTGTCGGCGATCGCCCGGAACCGCGCCCAGTCCATGACCTGCGAGTAGGCCGAGAATCCGGCGACGACCATCCGCGGCTTGTGCTCGACGGCCAGGCGCTCGATCTCGTCGTAATCGACCTTGCCCTCGCCGTTCACCCCGTACTGCACGGAATTGAACAGCTTGCCCGAGAAGTTGGGCTTGGCCCCGTGGGTCAGGTGCCCGCCGTGCGCGAGGCTCATGCCGAGGATGGTGTCCCCGGGCTGCAGCAGCGCGAAATACACCGCCTGGTTGGCCTGCGAGCCCGAATGCGGCTGCACGTTGGCATAGTCGCAATCGTATAGCTGCTTGAGCCGCTCGATGGCCAGGGATTCGGCCACGTCCACGAATTCGCACCCGCCGTAGTAGCGCTTGCCGGGGTAGCCCTCGGCATACTTGTTGGTGAGCACCGAGCCCTGGGCCTCCATGACCCGCGGGCTGGCATAGTTCTCCGAGGCGATCAGCTCGACGTGGTCCTCCTGGCGCGTGCGCTCGCCCTGGATGGCGGCAGCCAGTTCCTCGTCATACCCGGCAATTTTCATATCGGCGGCAAACACGCGGCAACTCCATTCACGATAGGCGGATTTTAGCCGACCCGGCGGGCTAACCCAAGCGTCTCGAAGCCCGCCGGCGCCGGGATTACCGCCCTCCGGGGCCAAATTGAACGGCCGGACTCCCTGGGCATTTCCTATAATGTCCAGTTCTGCCAAGCAAACGAGTTTCGGATCCCCCGCATATGGCGCAATACGTCTACACCATGAATCGGGTCGGGAAGGTTGTACCGCCCGGCCGTCACATCCTCAAGAACATCTCCCTGTCCTTCTTCCCGGGCGCCAAGATCGGCGTGCTCGGCCTCAACGGCGCGGGCAAGTCCACGCTGCTGCGCATCATGGCCGGGCTCGACACCGAGATCGAGGGCGAGGCGCGCGCCCAGCCCGGCATCCGCATCGGCTACCTCCCGCAGGAGCCGGAGCTCGATGACTCCAAGGACGTGCGCGGCAACGTTGAGGAAGGCTTGGGCGAGATCAGCGAAGCCAAGAACCAGCTGGAAGCGGTCTATGCCGCCTACGCCGAGCCCGACGCCGACTTCGAGGCGCTGGCCGCGGAACAGGCGCGGCTGGAAAACCTGGTCCAGGCCGCGGACGCCCACAACCTGGAGCACAAACTCGAAGTCGCGGCCGAGGCCCTGCGCCTGCCGCCCTGGGACGCCGATGTGAGCAAGCTCTCGGGCGGCGAGCGCCGCCGCGTGGCGCTGTGCAAGCTGCTCCTCTCGGCTCCGGACATGCTGTTGCTCGACGAGCCCACCAACCACCTCGACGCCGAGTCCGTCGCCTGGCTGGAACGCTTCCTCGCCGAGTTCAAGGGCACCGTGGTGGCCGTGACGCATGACCGCTACTTCCTCGACAACGTCGCCGGATGGATCCTGGAGCTCGACCGCGGCGAAGGCATCCCCTGGCAAGGCAACTACTCCTCCTGGCTGGAGCAGAAGGAACAGCGCCTGGAGCAGGAAGCCAAGGCCGAGGCCGCGCACCGCAAGGCCATGAAGGCCGAGCTGGAGTGGGTGCGCCAGAACCCGGCCGGGCGCCACGCCAAGAGCCGCGCGCGCATCAGGCAATACGAGGAACTGGCCTCCAAGGAATTCCAGAAACGCAACGAGACCCAGGAAATCTACATCCCGCCGGGCCCGCGCCTGGGCGAGCTGGTGATCGAGGCCGGGGACCTCGCCAAGGCCCACGGCGACAAGCTGCTCTTCGAGCACCTGGACTTCAAGGTGCCGCCGGGCGCCATCGTCGGCGTGATCGGCCCCAACGGCGCGGGCAAGACCTCGCTGTTTCGCCTGATCGCCGGCCAGGACGAGCCCACCGCGGGCAACCTGCGCATCGGCGACACGGTGGAGCTGGCCTATGTCGATCAGCTCCGAGACGCCCTGCCCGCCGACAAAACCGTGTGGCAGGTGATCTCCGACGGCCAGGACATCCTCAAGGTCGGCAACTACGAGACGCCTTCGCGCGCCTACGTGGGGCGCTTCAACTTCAAGGGCCAGGACCAGCAAAAGCGGGTCGGTGAACTGTCCGGCGGCGAACGCAACCGCGTGCATCTCGCGCGGCTGTTGAAGAGCGGCGGCAACGTGCTGCTACTCGACGAGCCCACCAACGACCTCGACGTGGAGACCCTGCGCGCGCTTGAAGAGGCCCTGCTCGCCTTCCCCGGCTGCGTACTGGTGACCTCGCACGACCGCTGGTTCCTCGATCGCATCGCCACGCACATCCTCGCCTTCGAGGGCGACAGCCACGTGGAATGGTTCGAGGGCAACTACGCCGACTACGAGGCCGACCGGCATCGCCGGCTGGGCGAAGCGGCCGACCAGCCGCATCGCATCAAATACCGCCCCTTCAGCGTCTGAGCACGCCCGGCGGCCTGCGGCCATGAATGCGTCACCCCTCGATACGGCCCGGCAATACTGGCTGGCCGGCGACCTCGATCGGGCGGACGCCGAATGCCGGCGCCTGCTGGAGGCCGATCCCGGCCAGGCGGAGGCCTGGCGGCTGCGCGCGATGATCGCCCTGCGGCAAAACGACATCGAAAAGGCAACACGGCTGCTCGAAGCCGGCCTCGAAGCAACGGACGACAAGGGCTTGATCCGCGAACTCGTCACGGCGCACATCCGCACCCGCCACCCGGCACAGGCACGGCGCTGGCTCGAAGCCTGGGAACCCTTCGCCACCGATACCGGCGACACCGCGCTCCAGCACGCCCTGTGCGACTGGATGGAGGGTGAACACCTCGGCGCCCTGGACCACTTCCGGGCCGCCGTGCGCGCGAATCCGGGCAACCGGCAGTATCCGGTCAGACTGGCCAAGGCCCTGGCCAGCATGGGACTGGCCGCCGAGGCTGCCGCCCAGCTGCGCCCCTTGCTCGGCGGTCCCGCCAACGCCGGTGTCTATGAACTGATGACGTTGTGCACATTCGACCTGGAAGGCACCGAAGCCGCGCAGGCCATGGTCAGGGACGGGCTCTCGCACGGTTCCAATCCCAATCTCATGTACCTGATGGTTGTCCTGCAGGCACTGGCCGAGCCCGGATACGACCTACTCACGGCCACCCAGGGGCTGTCTCTCGAAAACGCGCGTAATGCCGCGCGCTGGCGCAGCTTTCTGTATGCACGCAAAGCCGGCCCGCAAGCCTCCTGGCACGGACTGGACACTGCAGTGCTCGAACATGCACTCGCTGCGGCCGACCCGCCGGGGTTGGTGTGCGAGTTCGGCGTCTACCAGGGCCTGTCCCTGCGCTACATCGCCGAGCGGGTCGAGGGTCCCGTGCACGGATTCGACAGCTTCCAGGGATTGCCCGAGGCCTGGAAAGAAGACGAGGCTGCCGGCAGCTACACCGCCCGTGGGCACCTGCCCAGGATGCCCGCTTCGGTGACGCTTCATCCCGGCTGGTTCGAGGACACCCTCCCCGGATTTGTCGGAGAGGCCCGGGAACCGCTGCGCCTGGTACACATCGACTGCGACATATACAGCTCGACAGCGACGGTGCTCGACAACATCCGTCCGCTGCTGCAAAAGGGAACCATCATCGTGTTCGACGAATACATGGGCTACCCCGGATACGAGGAGCACGAATTCCGTGCGTGGCGGGAATTTTCCGCTGCCCACGAACTCCGATACGAGTATCTGGCTTTCAACCTCATGGCCCGCAAGACTGCCCTGCGCGTCACGGAAATCAGCTGATGCAGGTCGTCTTCGTCTGCCGCTCCAAGGGGCGGGCACTGCGTGTATGATGCCTTCATGGGGGTATGTTCCAGATAATGGCTAAAACAGCAGAACCGCCGAAAACGCTTGCCCGGCCCAACCAGCAGTTGTCCCTCGTGGCCCTCGCGCCGGGCGGCGCCCATGTGTTGCGCCGCCTCACCGATCACGCCGTCAGCGCAGGCTGCAACATAGTGGAGGCACGGGAAACCCCCGTGGGCAACAGCACCGCGATCGTGCTGCTCGCCGACGGCAGCTGGGACGCCATCGTGCGCCTGGAACAGGCCGCGCCCAAGGTGGCGGAAAAGCTCCAACTCAAGCTGATCACCCAGCGTGTCCAATCCGCCACGCCGACCGGCGACCGCCTGCCCTATGCGGTCGATCTCTCCAGTGCGGACAAGCCCGGCATCCTCTCGGCCCTGATCGAGTTTTTCACCGGCCGGGACATCACGATCATGGAACTGTCGGCCCGCAGCTACCCCGCTACCCACACCGGCGCCATGCTGTTCACCGTGCAGATGAACATCGGCCTGCCGCACGACATACACATCGCCACCGTGCGCGAAGAATTCATGGATTTTTGCGATAGCATGAATCTCGATGCGATACTCGAACCCATCAAGGGATAAAGCCTCCGCCACGCAGTCACACAGGGCGCGACCGGCAGTCAACAAACGCTCATTTTTTCGAGTTAAGCTGTCACAAACGAATCGTATCCAGGACAAAGGAGATGCCCATGGCACACGCTGAAATCGGCGCCCCAGTCCCGCGCTTTACCGTGGAAACCACGGCCGGGAAGCTGACGGAAAAAGATCTCGCCGGCCACAACACAGTGCTCTATTTCTACCCGAAGGACAACACGCCCGGCTGCACCCTGGAAGGCCAGGAATTCCGCGACCTGTACAACAAGTTCAAGAAGGCGGACACCGAGATATTCGGCGTCTCGCGCGACAGCCTGCGCTCCCACGAAGGGTTCTGCGAGAAGCAGGATTTTCCCTTTGCCCTGATCTCGGATCCCGATGAAACGCTGTGCAACCTGTTCGACGTCATCAAGGACAAGAACATGTACGGCAAGAAGGTGCGCGGAATCGAGCGCAGCACTTTCCTGCTCGACAGCAAGGGCGTGCTGCGCCAGGAATGGCGCAAGGTCAAGCCCAAGGGACACGCAGCCGAAGTGCTGGAAGCGGTCAAGCTGCTGAAGTGAGCGCGGAAAAGCGCGACTCGGGCGCGGAAGAAACCCGCCTTTTGGTGCTCGACACGAACGTACTCATGCACGATCCGGCGGCCCTGTTCCGTTTTGCGGAACACAATGTGTTCCTGCCCATGACCGTCATCGAAGAACTCGATGCGAACAAGAAGGGCCTGTCCGAAGCGGCGCGCAACGTGCGCCAGGTCAGCCGTTTCCTCGACGAGCTGATTACCGACCGCAACCGTTCCGAGATCGAGGCCGGGATCGAGCTGGCCCCGGTCGGCAATGGCAACGGCGCCCGCGGCCGGCTGTTCCTGCAGACCGAGCCGCTCATACCGGGCGGCCATAATTTCATCACCGAGGATACCCCCGACAACACGATCCTCACCACCACCCTGGCACTGGCCGAGCGCTACCCGGGCCGTGTCACGCTGGTGTCCAAGGACATCAACCTGCGCATCAAGGCGGCGGTCGTCGGCCTCAAGGCCGAGGACTACTACAACGACAAGGTGCTGGACGATCCCGACCTGCTCTACCGCGGCATCGACCCGTTGCCCAAGGGTTTCTTCAGCCAGGCCGACGAGCGGATCGAATCCTGGCACGATGCCGGGCGCACCTGGTACCGCATGCCCCGGCCCGGCATCGCCGTATGGCCCAACCAGTTCCTCACCAACAGCGAGGAGAACATGGAACTCTGGGTGCGCGAGGTCGGGCCCGACAGCGTCACCGCTGAACTGGCCTGGGACTACCGGCGCGAGCACCATTCCGTGTGGGGCGTGGTGGCGCGCAACCAGGAGCAGAGCCTGGCCCTGAACCTGCTGATGGACCCGGAAATCGACTTCGTCACCCTGCTCGGCCCCGCCGGCACCGGCAAGACGCTGCTGGCCCTCGCCGCCGGACTCGCGCAGACGCTGGACGACAAGCGCTACCGGGAGATCATCATGACCCGGGTGACCGTGCCGCTGGGCGAGGACATCGGCTTCCTGCCCGGCACCGAGGAAGAAAAGATGACGCCGTGGATGGGCGCGCTCATGGACAACCTGGAAGTGCTGGCCGCGCCCTCCGAGGAAGGCGGCAGCTGGGGCCGCGACGCCACCCAGGACCTGCTCGCCCGGCGCATCAAGATCCGCTCGCTGAACTTCATGCGCGGGCGCACGTTCCTGAACCGCTACATCATCCTCGACGAGGCGCAAAACCTCACCGCGAAGCAGCTCAAGGCTCTGATCACGCGGGCCGGGCCCGGCACCAAGGTGGTGGCGCTGGGCAATATCGCCCAGATCGATACGCCGTATCTCTCCGAGACCACCTCCGGGCTGACCTACGTGGTCGACCGCTTCAAGGACTGGCCGCATTCCGGCCACATCACCCTGCAGCGGGTCGAGCGTTCACGGCTGGCCGACCACGCCAACGAAGCCCTGTAAGCGGGCTTTCCAGCGCCCTTTTGCCGCCGGCTGAGACGGGGCCGGAGGCCTGCCGCGTGGCCCGCACTTGCCCACAATCAAACGAATGACTGGCATCATTACCCGATACGTGCTACAAATTAGTGACGCCGGCGCCCGGTAATGGGCACGGCAACCACAAAGCTATGAGGGACTGAACTATGCGTCACAGCCATTCGTGGATGATTCTGCTTGCAGCCGGAGCGGCCCTGGGCTTCTCGGCGGCGGCCCATGCAGGCAGCTTTCAGCTCAACGAAGCCAGCGCGAAGAGCCTGGCCCGATCCAATGCCGGCGATGCGAGCGCCAATAAGGATGCGTCCGCCACCTACTACAACCCGGCGTTGCTCACGGACGTCAAGAAGATGCAGTTCCTCGTCGGCGCCACCGACTACCGCACTCGCGGCGAGTTCTCCAAGTTCAGCGCAACCGACGCGGCCGGCCAGCCGCTGACGGGCGACAATGGCGGCAACATGGGTGACCACAACCGGCTCGGCGCCGGCGTGACTCCCATCCTTTCGATGGCCATGCCGCTGACCGACCGCACGGTCTTCGGTCTCGGGGTGAACGTGCCCTTCGGCCTGACCACGACCTACGACGGCACTTCGGTATTGCGCTACCAGGCACAGTACACCTCGATCATGGTCAACAATATCAACCCGAACATCGCCTACAAGGTCAGCGACGGGTTCTCCATCGGCTTCGGTCTCGATTTCGCCAAGGCAGACGCCAAGCTCACCAACCAGATCGACTACGGTGCGGTCTGCTATTCGCAACTTGGCCCGGCGACCTGTAACGGCCTGGGCCTGACCCCGCAGTCGCACGACGGCTACTTCCAGGTCGAAGGCAACGACTGGGGCTATGGCTGGAATGCCGGCATCGCCTGGCAGCACGGCGGCACCACGATCGGCCTGGCCTACCGCAGCCGCCTGTTCTTCAACCTCAGCGGCACCGCCCAATACCAGAACGCCCCGGCGATATTGCAAAGCACAGGCGCCTTCAAGAACACCGGCGTAAAAGCCAAACTGGACTTTCCCGATACCATCGACCTGTCGGCCACCCAGGCACTGGGACCGGCCTGGACGCTGTCCGGCACCTTGCGTTACGTCCGCTGGAACTCGTTCAATGCCATCACGCTCAAGTACGACAATCCGGCCCAGCCAAACAGCACGCTGGCCTTCGACTACAAGAACACCTGGTTCGCGGCCATCGGCGCGGACTGGCGCCTGAACCAAACCTGGACCCTGCATGGCGGCGTCGCCTATGACCAATCACCGGTACAGAGCCACTCGGTAGAGGCCAACGGGATAGTGAACTATCGCGAGCCGCGCCTGCCCGACGGCAACCGCCGCTGGATCTCCGCCGGCGCCACCTACAACCTGTCGTCCAGCAGCAGCATCAGCATCGGCTGGGCCCACCTGTTCATCGGCGACCACCTGCCGATGAACCACACGGGCCCGAGCGGCAGTACGGTCGTCGGCCAGTGGTCCGTCAACGCCGACCTCTACAGCATCGATTACCAGTTCGGCTTCTAAAACCCGTTTCGAACCAGGCGGCGGCTCCACGGAAGGAGCCGTCGCTTTTTCTTTTCCCGGGCGGGGATGAACCGGTGGCCGGCAAGAGGCCGCCCGCGGCCATACCCGATACACTGTGCGCTCGGCTACCGCAAGGAATCCAGGCTTGATGCCCTTTGAACTCTACATGCTCGCCGCGGCGACGCTGCTCGCCCTGCTCGCCTTTTTCCCGGGCTCCCTCTACAAGGCCAGGGCCTATGGCGGCATGACCTGGCTCGGCTCCAACCGGGCCCACGAAACCAAGCCTCCCCTGACCGGCGCCGCGGCGCGTGCCGAGCGGGCGCACGCCAACTTCAAGGAAAACTACCCGGCCTTCGCCGCCGCCGTGCTGATCCTGGTCTACACCGGCCACACCGGCACCGGCACTGCCGTGGCCAGCGCCGTGTTCGTGCTGGCACGCATCCTCTACATCCCCGCCTATATCGGCGGCGTCTGGCCGTTACGCACACTCATGTGGGGCCTCGGCTGGGGCTGCACCCTCTACATCCTCGCCGTCGCGGTACTCGGCTGATGCGCGCCGACTACGATGCCATCATCATCGGCGGCGGCCACAACGGACTGGTCTGCGCCTGCTACCTCGCGCGCGGCGGCCTGAAAACGCTCGTACTGGAGCGGCGCCATGTCATCGGCGGTGCCGCGGTCACCGAGGAATTCCACCCCGGCTTCCGCAACTCCACCGCGAGCTACACCGTCAGCCTGCTCAACCCGAAGGTCATCCGCGACCTGCACCTGCACGAGCACGGCCTTAAGATCGTCGAGCGGCCCGTCTCCAATTTCCTGCCCCTGCCCGACGGCGACTATCTCAAGGTCGGCCCCGACACCACCTCGACGCAGAAGGAGTTCGCCCGTTTTTCCAGGCGCGACGCCGAACGTCTCCCGGCCTACGAGGCGATGCTGGACAATGCGGCCCAGGCGCTGCGCGAACTCGCGCTCGCCACCCCGCCGGCCGTCGGCGGGGGGCTGCCCGCCCTGTTCCAGGCCGCCCGCCAGGGGCGCCGCCTGTGGAGCCTGCCGCACGCGATCCAGCGCGATCTGCTCGCCCTGTTCACCCGCAGCGCCGCCGAATTCCTCGACGACTGGTTCGAATCCGACCCCGTGCGCGCCGTCTTCGGCTTCGATGCCATCGTCGGCAACTACGCCAGCCCCTACACGCCCGGCTCCGCCTACGTGCTCCTGCACCACGTGTTCGGTGAGGTCAACGGCAAGAAAGGCGCCTGGGGCCATGCCATCGGCGGCATGGGTGCCATCACCCAGGCCATGGCCGCCGAGGCCCGGAGCCTGGGCGTGGAAATCCGGCTCGAAACCCATGTATCCGAAGTCACGGTGGAAAACGGCCGCGCCACGGGCGTGGTCCTGGAAAACGGCGACCGGATGGGCGCGAAACGCATCGTCTCCAACATCCACCCGCGCCTGCTCTACGGCAAGCTCATCGACCCCAGCCACCTGGACGGGGACTTCAACCGCCGTATCTCGGGCTACAAGTCCGGCTCCGGCACGCTGCGCATGAACGTGGCCCTCTCGGAGTTGCCGGACTTCACAGCCCTGCCGGGCGCTGGGCCGCACCTCGGCGGCGGCATCATCATGGCGCCTTCCCTGGATTACATGGACCGCGCCTACCTCGACGCCCGCGCCCACGGCTTCTCCCGGGAGCCGATCGTGGAAATGCTCATTCCCAGCACGCTGGACGACAGCCTCGCCCCCGAGGGCCGGCACGTCGCAAGCCTGTTCTGCCAGCAGTTTGCGCCCGAACTGCCCGCAGGCCGGAGCTGGGACGATGAACGCAACGCTGCGGCCGAGGCCGCCCTGGACGTGGTCAACCGCCACGCCCCCAACTTCAAGGCCAGCATCCTGGGCAAGCTGGTGCTCACGCCGCTGGATCTGGAGCGGCGCTTCAGCCTCGTCGGCGGGGATATCTTCCACGGCGCCCTCTCGCTCGACCAGCTGGGCCCCGCCCGGCCCGTGCTGGGCCATGGCAACTACCGCGGCCCGCTGAAGGGCCTCTACATGTGCGGCTCGGGCACGCACCCGGGCGGCGGCGTTACCGGCCTGCCGGGCCACAACGCGGCACGGGAAATCCTGCGCGACAGAAAGCCCTGGCGCCTGTAAAACAATAACGTATTGATATTTCGATTCTTATGTGCCGTCATTCCTGCGAAAGCAGGAATCCAGTCCCAAAAGACCCCAGCTCCGCCACGGCGGAGATGGCTCATCATTTAACGACCGGGAGAGCGAGCTCAGGCCTGCCTGGCGGAGAGCGCCCGCATCCAGACCCGGTAGAAGAGGATCCCGAAGCCCGAAAGGAACAGCAGGATCCCTGCGATCACATAGACGATGTTGCCGAAGATCGAATCGGCGCCCTCGCTATGAAAGAGATAGATCGGGAAGGCGATGCCCAGGACCATCACCAGAAGGCCCAGGAAGAAGAGTCCGAAATCCTGCCAGAGTTTTCCCATTGTCGAATCAGCCCCGTGGAACGGCGATAGTCTAGCAAATTGTCGAAGGCTGCTTGAACAAAGGCTACCCGGCCGCGGAACCAACACCACGGACAAGATCCAATTTACATGGCGGCAGCAGGAACCCACCCTAAGCGGATTTCATGATCTGTCCGTCCCGGTTACGCCCGGCCCTTGACCAGGCCGGAAACAACGCGAAACCCATCCCCCGAATCCCTGGTCTGGAAACCTGGCGCAGGTCAATACCCGCAGGTGACCGCCACCGCAAATTTACAATTCACAGAGCAAAATCTTGATGTTCGTCATGGGAAGCCTCCACCGTCCGCGAATATCGTTATGGCCGATGATCGTGCAATTCCAGCCGATCATCGAGAGACGGAAATTCAAGTTTTTTGTTACGTCCGATGTCAATTCAGATTGCGCATACGGAGGAGGTTTAGAGGATGAATATCTTGAGGAAAACGGTTCCATTACTCGCGCTCGCCGGCCTTCTGGCCTTCGTCGTCACGGGAACGGCACAGGCTGGCGAGCATTACATGAAGAACAAGAAGGCACATGTCGTGGCGGGACTGCAAGAGAACGGCAATTTCGTAACGCTCGTGTCGGCGGTCAAGACCGCGGGATTGGTCGAGACGCTCCAGGGCTCCGGCCCCTTCACCGTGTTTGCACCGCATGACGCAGCGTTTGCCAAGCTTCCGGCAGGCTCGCTCGACGCACTCGTCCAGGACAAGGAGCAACTGAAGTCGGTGCTGCTATTCCACGTCGTGAGCGGAAAAATGACTCTCGCCGACCTCGAGCGGAGTGGAGGCGTCGTGACACTGCACGGAGCGAAACTCCCGGTAACGGTCGTTGCCGGCAATTACTATGTGGGCACCGCAAAGATAGAAGGACGCCCCATACAGACCAGCAACGGCGTGATCTACACCATCAGCGAGGTGCAGATGCCGCCGGCCGAGTTGGAGTAACACCTGCCCCTTGCAACCCCTTGGAAGAACCGCGGCGCTCCGGGATCGGAGCGCCGTATTTTTATGCGGGAGTAGAGGAATGAAAAATCATTAGAGTCGAATGAATACACGAAATCGGCTCAATTCCAACTCCCCTGTATTAATAAATCGTAGACAGCAGTATGGCCTTCAGCTTATTGGAAGCCCCCATATCCTGCGGAGAAACCTGAGCCTTGAAAACAACGATTCTCCAGAAGACGTCTCCCTTCTTGAGTATTTCGATCCGCTCCCCCACGTCCCTGCTGGAGCGCAGCACTGCGGAATTACTCCAAGCAAGGTAGCCGTGGTCTTTGAAATAATTCTCATTTTTCTCGAAACTCATGTTTTTTTCATGCGCCTTCATATAGGCATTTTTATAGTCTTCAATGGATTCACCAGGAACCTCCTGGTCCCCCAAAAATACAATGACACGTCCCGAAGCATACGGGAACATCCAGTATTTCTCACCCCGGGGATTGTACCTTGCCTTGATCTTCCAACTATTCGGGATATCCGCCCCGGAATGGGTCACGGGATTTACCCAGTAATAAAGATAACGGTTTGCCGCGCGATGGCTTCTCGAGGCGCTCGGCGAGCTCGACGCGCCCGACTGCACATAAGCAATCGCATGCCTTTCTGATTTATAACGATATACCGCACCGATGATATATGACACGATAAGGAAAATGAAAAGAATGGCGAATGCCGCCTTCCCAACAAAGCCGCCAGGTTTTGCCCACACCCTGACACCCATCATCTCGTCATAGGTCGCGGGTTTGTTTTCTCTGACGTGGTCCCATTGAAGGATCTTGGGCACAATCTCGAAAAATGGAACGCCCAACCAGTAGCCGATCACCCACACCAGCGAGTTGCGCTTGACATGTTTCCCGGGGCTCAGCCGGTTCCCCTGGATATCCCTGACCCGCAAGCCCAACAGGGCCTTCCCGGGCGTGTTCTTGACGGTGATATGAAACAAGGTATCCAGGACAAGGGCAAAGGGCAGGAGGATCACGCCCGCGATAAAGGCATTCAGGCTGAAGAATTCCTGCGGGATCCCGGGCGCAAGAGGCAGCGTAATGGCCGCAAACACCGCTACGACTATCGTCATTTCGATGAACACATCGAATGTACGCGCCAGGTATCGCGGCCAGGCCGTTGCAAATGGGCAACTTAATATGGCCGCATTGCCATGGGCCGGTTCAGAAGGCTGTTCCCTGGCCAATGATTCGTCAGCATTGACCGCGTGGCATTTCGGGCAGATCCCCGGAAACACGGGAAGCTCCGCACCACATTGCCGGCACCTGTAATCCATCCCCTACCCCAATTATTTTTTCAATCATAGCCCAAAATATCGCTTGTGGCGCACAAGACCTCAATATCGAATTAATGCACAAAATCGACTCTGACACTAATACCCCAACTCCTCACCGACTCGATTTTCCCCATTGTTTATCGATCAAGGATTGGAACCTCTTAAGTGCATTTTTTTACCTATACTTAAACCCTGTATAACGAACTCTAGAGGAATATAAATAATGAAGAAATTACAATTAGTTAGTTGCTTTATCTTAACCATCTACCTAGCTGCCTGTGCCACGCCCTATCAATCGACAGGCTTCAGGGGCGGCTATTCACAGACTAAACTGGGGCCCAACATCTATCGCGTAGATTTCAAAGGTAACGGATTTACTAGTACAGAACGTGCAAGTGATTTTCTGATGCTGCGATGTGCCCAGCTTACCCTCGATAATAATTTTCAATTCTTCGCTTTTCTGAATGACAAAAACGAAGGACATGAGAGTTCTACCGCTGGATTTGCGACGACGAATTACTCTACTGGATCCGCAAACACTTTTTATGTGCCGCCCGTCTCTGTATATAAGCCTGGCGAAGCGGTCATGATCGAGATGTTTCATACAGCGCCCAAAAATGTTCAGTACGCTCTTAATGCAGAAGACGTATTCAATAGCATCACGAAAAAATACGGGTTAACTCTCGCCCCTTAGCTGGGCGTTTACAATTGTTAACGGTGGAAGAACCGCATCATTTCCACCACCAAGCAGAAAGGCGTATATTGAAAAACATGATGAATAAATCATCGCTTCGCCTAAGCGTACCAGCCGCAATGCTCGGCCTCTGTGCTGCAACAGCCGCTTGCGCCGGGGCGCCTCCCAAGCGTGCCTTGATTGTGCCTCCTTTCCAATTTACCGCGCCATCGCCGCAACATACGCCGCGTTATCTATCAAGGCCGGTCGCGAGGCCGTATAGGCACGTTTCCCGCTATACGTTTACATGGAACAAGGCAAATTATAAAAAGACGCGCGACGCCCTGCTGCCGACACTGCTGCCTACGGCACGCGAGCCCCTGAGACAAGACCTGACACCCATGTTTCCCTGCCCAGCGGGCGAATACCGCAAGTGGCAATCCTACGGCAGCATGCCGGCGGCGGAATTCGTCCTGGCCGGCTTATTGGGGTACTCCTCGGGCAATCTTTGCTCACCGCTACCACACCATTAAGGCCCATCAGATCCAGGATAGCCAGGGCGATAAACTGGCCCAAACCGCCCCTCTTCTCCGGACCGGATATCGGCTTGCACCCCCCCGGGAAACCCAGCGCCCGGGACATGGCATTCTTCTGTTCCTGATGCTATGTTCTACTCATAGCGAAAAATAATCGCATCAGAACGGAATGGGGAGAGCATGATGGACGCTCGCAAGGCAACGGATTTTCAGTGCTTCCTTAAAAACCGGCGGATTAAGCGGTTATTCCTGACCGCCTGCACTGCGGCCCTCGTGGTACTTCTCGCGGGCTGCGGGAAGCCTCACGAGAACCACACCCCACATAGAGACAACCAAAGCAATCAATACATCCCTCCCCGCCCGTCCGCTACCGCACGCTTGGCCGCCGACCGGCATCTGTACAAGTCTGGACTGCCCCCGGTGTGTCCATTAGAGCCGGGTTAGTCCACGGGCTTCTTTGAAGTGGCCGCTACAACGGGGTAGAACCCCTGGACAATAGATAGGTCGAGGGAAGTTGGCATTGATCCGGACATTAGTTATTCGCCATACATCAGTTGAGCGCGATAACTTTACCTTTACATCAGTTTTCCCACGTGAGCCAATAACATGCAGCATGTACGTTGCTCTTATTGTAGCTCTCCCCCCTTAAGGTAATAAGGCGAAAAACCACGCCCAACACTTTTTACGGCGCTAAGGAATCTTGGCTGCTTTATTGGATAGCAGTATAGTTTTTATGCTACTGAGTCGAGGTTTAATCCCTCTTTCGGCAAGTTTCAGTCTTACGAGAGCAACCATTTCCTTCTTGTCTTGGCCAGACAGAATCGCTGGCCCCGGAATCGCAACGCGTTTGCCATTCCCTTCAGCCAGAATATTCAGCTTGGCACCATCGAACCATACATGCTCTATCTCATCCCAATTTATGCCATAGGAGCCCAACCAGCATCTCGACACTAGCTTATGATTATTTACAGACACACTTCCGAAACAAAATATATTTACCGCTCCGATTAAAAAAAATGGGAAAAAACAAAAACCAATCAATTTATTTCCGCCTTTTAAGAGCACAAAACATGAGCTTATCGCACCTAAGAAAAAAAGACATCCAAAATAAATAAATCCTCGCATGTAAACGGATGTAGATGCTATCAATGTTCGTTCCATTGGGTCTCCTTAGTATTTAGCAAACGCATCTCATTTCATCCAACTCGATGCACGGTCGTTGGCTCGACCGGCAGCTATAGCTAGACCCATACTCCCGTCAACTGTAGAGCCAAATATACCATCCCATACGTCGGCCGCAGCTCGGCTAAAAGGCTCCATGGAACGCCATGCCGCAGCCCCAGCACCATCACCTAACGCCCCCAAAGCCACTGCACTCATGACGCCTCTGGCTGTCAAACATCCATTACCTGTGACAAGTTCACGCCCAGCTTCTATACCTCCTGTAATAAAACTCTTTGCGCCAATGTTCAATGCAATAGATCCAGCCGAACCCTCAGCTAAAAGAGAAGCACCGAAGGTAAGCCCAGCCAGCGCGCCAGTACCAGCCCCAGCAAGCGTGCTTATAGTAATGTCTTTCCAAGAGCCTCCTTGGAGCGCTTCAGTAATTCCACCTATGGCACCACCCACAATCGCGCCTATGAACCCCACAATAACCCCATGTCCATTTGAATCAATCAAGTTTACTGGATCGCCTATAACATAGCGATAAAGATCGGCATCGCCACCTGCAAACATGATTGGATCGCGACTGATCCAGCGTCCAGTCTCAGGGTCATAATCGCGAGCACCGAAATGGACAAGACTAGTATCAGAATCGTGTAAGCCACCCGCAAAAGCAAACGGCTGAAAACTAGGATTTGTGTTTCTGGTGATGTTACCCCATACGCCGTAGTCAATTTGCTGCACAACGGCACCCGTCGTGACATCGACAACTTCCCTGACACTGCCGACTTGGTTGGAAACGAGACGGTAGGTGCCAGTGACGCTGCCTTTGCCATAGGTGATCATATAATCAGGCACATTGCCCCTAGAGGCATAGACAAAACGCTCCGTGACCTGCCCTGTGGCATCGGTCTCCGCCACAATACGGCTGCCAGCATAGAGATAACCTGCTAACAGCGTACCGTTTTTCTCCTTGCCAATCCGGCGACCCAGGCCGTCATAAAGATAATGGATGTTTGTGCCGCCCGGTAGGTTTACGTCTGTCAACTCGCCCAACGCGTTCCAGGTATAGTGAGTGGCGCCAGATGGAGTGATCTTGGCAGCCAACTCGCCATCCGCATTCCAGATATAGGTATTGTTGCCATAGGTCAGGAGTTGATCGCGGGCATTATAAGTCGCGACTTTAGCACCATTCACAGTGATGCGATTTCCATTAGCATCATAACCGTACGTGGAAGTGACCCCATTCTGAGTAATCGTAGTCAAGCGCCCGTTCTTGTCGTAGACGTAGGACCGGCTCTTGGTTACGCCCGCTGCAGTCTCACTCACAGTTGTAATCTCGCCGTCCTTGTCGTAGGTATAGCTCGCAGCATAAACTGCACCAGAACCAGCTGCTACGGCATAGGCTGTTGTCTCTCCGAAACGGTCATAACTCCGGTTGGTCTTGACACTATATAAAGTAGTGCCTGTCACAAGGCCATTTTTAATATCCCGCGATACGGCGAGTCCTCCTGCTAGCTTGAGTAGACCATCGGTATCATACTCATAAGCGATCCGGGTGCCGCCGACCGAAAGGCTTGTGACCTGAAAGTTGTTGTTATAAGTCGCCTTGAGCGTTCCCGAAATCGGGCCAGTATAGACGGTCTGAGTGAGAAGAAAACCGTCATAAGCAAAACCCAACGACTCGCCGTCGGCGCCTGCGACTAGGCTCATGAGCTGACCGGTTTTTGTGCTGTAGCCGTACTGGTACTGTCCACTCTGCGTTGCCATGGTGGTTATCTGACCACTGCTGTTGTATTGGAGGGAAACATTCCGGCTGCTCGGGAGCGTGATTCCGGTCAACTGGCGATCGAGATTGTAGCTGTATTGCACAACACCGCTGGCGGCCGTGCTTGCTGCGGGAGGCGTATAGCTGGCAAACTCGTCCGCAGCTGTATAGCTCATACCGTGGGCGGGGCGCGAGGGCGGCGTAACGCTGATGAGATTACCTACTGAGTCATACCCGAACCGGATCACCTCGCCATCGGGCAAAACCTGACTGGTCACATGGCCTCCCGCATCGTAACCATAAGTTGTCTTGCGGCCCATTGAGTCCGTGACAGCATGGAGCCAGCCTTGGGATGGTCCACTTGTGTAATAACTGAAAGCAGACTGACGTGCCATACTTCCGGAACCAACCTTTACAGAAGTTAATCGGCCTTCAGTGTTGTATGCATAGGCCACCGTAGCCAAAGCCGGCGCCTTCACTGTAACGGGACGGTCTTGGGTATCCACAGTGGTGGCATTAGTGCGGCCCATCGGGCTCGTTATCGCCCATTGATGCGCGGAAGCCGTATATGTATAGGTAGCCTTGCGACCATTGATGACCGTATTTTGCGTAAAACTGGTCAGTGACAACGGATCACTAACGCTTGCCAGGGTTGCTGCACGAGTAACTGATGACTGATAACTAAGCCCCGACGGCGTGGTAATAACCGAAGACGGCTCAGGAGACTGCAACGAGAACCTGGGATCAGGCTTAAAACCGTTTTTGATGACGGTGCCGTCGGGTTCCGTAACCTGGGTATTACCGTTCAGGTAGTTTTCGGTGATCGTATTCAGTCCATCAGGCGCAGTGCTAACCTGTTTCTCAACTCCCGTACCCGCGTTCGCAACCTGATAGGAGGATACCCGCCCCATCGCCGAAGTCATCTGTACGGTATAACTGCCTCCGCTTTGTGAGCGGGCGATTGTCCAGCCCCCCTTTGCAGCCGTCACGTTTCGCGTCAGGCGCCCTAATGCGCTATACGAGTAGGTCTCCGTTCTTCCATCTGGATCGGTATAGCTCTGCACCAAACCCTCGGGCGAATAACTCATCTGATAAGCGCTGCCCAACGGGTTGCGGATCGCGGTTAGGTATCCGTTTTTCCCAACTGAAAGTGAGGTAATTTGCCCCGTTGGAGCTATGATTTCTGTTGGACTACCCGCAGAGTTCCGAACGATTTTCGTGACATTCCCATTAGCGTCAGTGATCGAATCCAGTTGTCCAGTTTGATTATAAGAGAAAGTATACACGGGTGTGTCTGCCAGCGCATTTAATGCTATTGACTCCAACCCTTGGGCGTTGAACCGATAGACCAAGCCTCCAGATGGAGACGCCACAGTAGCCGCGTCATTATTCGAGACCTCTCCTTCACCCAGGATAGCTGCTCCGCTGCCTGCTAACTTTGATTGTTTCAGTCCGGAAAATCCTGCAGTCGCCATACCGGGGTTCCCTGGTACAAACCAGAGCCTGCTGGCATGGGCGATAAATACGCCATGATAGGCAGAGGAATACAATACCTTCAGATCATAGGTATACTCGCTTTCGTCATTAAAATAATTCTGGTCGAGCAGAGTCCCATTTACCGGATAGAGATGCGGATTGTTTGAGCCCTTGGTAATCCTCACATATTGACCATCAGGCTTTCGGTAAATAATCCCGTCCGCACTATCGTATAGATTGCTCTGTGCGATATAAATACCCCCGTTCTCATCACAGCTAATATCTTCAATGTACGATGAAATATCGTAGGAATAGGTATATTTTCCACCTCCTGCCGTCAATTCATGCAGGTAGTAAGGATTTGAGTTATCTGCCCAGTAGTAAATATCCCTATTCGAGCACAGGGCCAAGCCATCTCCAAATACATCCCCATAATCCACTTCACCCGTAGCAATCGGATTGACAACACCGCCAGGACTGACCCTGTAGAGAATATGGGGATTGCCATTGTAATTTCCGAAGCACAGTACATAGGCAGAGCCGTCTCCTCCGATCTTCAAACTATCACCTACGCACGGTATAGTCGTAACGAAGTGAATGACCTGGGTGTTATCGATCCTGAATAACTTCGAAGTCGCACTCTCTATTTGCAAAAAATATAAATTTCCATTCGGACCGGTACTCATTCCGGTTTCGCTTTCACTGAAATTCAACCGTGCTTTCGTAGCCACGACGCCACTTGCTGGTGGGGTGCCGCCTCCTCCGGCAAAGGTGGTAATAATGCCGGCTGCATTGATACGCTTGATCGTCGTATATTGCGCTAAATAAATGTCACCTTCCCCGTCCTGAGCCAATCCAACGATCGGTCCTAGATGGGCATTTAACGCAGGCGCCCCGTCCGCTGATGAGCCGCCACCACCTGCGAATAACCTCAAGCAACCTGCAGCACATTTATTCTTTAAAACACCGCCACTACCCTTGTAGACCGTGTGAGATACCGGATCATAGCTATCATGAACCCCCAGGTTCCATCCCCCCAGAGCATCCGATACGGTCGCGATCTGATTATTCGAAAGGGTAATTCTAAATTCCTTGGTAACCCTCTCGTAGTGGTCATTACGGACAGCGATAATATCTGTGGGATCCTCATCGGCTCCGACCGCAAAGCTTTGAGAGAAATTATGGATAGGCACGTATTTAATCGGCGTGATATAAGTAACCTTTACCGTTCCCTTCACCGTGCCTAAGATCGTTCGCCCGTAAGCATCCAAGCCATTCCAGGTATAGGTGTAGCTTAGATCCGGCTTGGGTGTAAACGATTTCTGCAGAAGCTGGCCTGCGACATTGACTTGAAGTTCAACCCCTGCAAGGTCTGGAGGTAACGTGGATCCGGTTAAGGTGATATTAGCCGTCCTGGAGGCCGCGTATCCCTTTTGGCGACCACTCGAATAGTAAAGATCGAATGGGGTACCCGTGACAGGAATTTTCTCCGCGACGACCTGCGTTTGCGCCTTGATAATGCAACCTCTTTGGGGACATACTTGATCCGGGGTCGGATTCGTAGTTGCATTCGCCCCTAATAGATCCTGAGTAACGCCCCACCAGTTGAAATCAAAATCAGTGAAATGAGTAACCGGCACACGCCAGAAGGTCGCACCTGGCGTGTATAGAGTGGCAAGCTTTATCCTCTCAGCCGGCGTAATACCCATGGCAGTCAGCGTCGTTGTCGAGACTGGCGCCCCCGTCCCACTGGTATCGAGATCGGCTTCTCCCTGGGCATTCACATCCAGGAGCTTGATTACTCGCCCGTCGTTAATGGGCACCCACGAGGCTTTCTTCACGTCATACCAGGCCGCCGGGACATGCGTACCGACCGGGAAGTCCAAATAGTTGTTCACATAGACGGGAACCGGTTGATTGAATTTAACCGTACTTGCTCCTGCAGTCTCGGCTTGGTCAATCGTCAGACCAACCGCATAGGTATAGGCCGAGGTCGGGGGCAGATTAGCCGGCATGGCCTCGGATCCATTCGGGCCTACCGTGTACTCGGTCGCACGCACACTGCCCGCAGTGAGCGGTTGCGTACTCCCATCCGGCATGACCATGTCCGCCGTCGTTCCGGCTGGGAAGTAGATGAGGGTCCTGCGGGTTCCTGAAGCCCCGGTCTGGATGCTTCCACTCGCCACGGCTGCCGGGGCCCCCGCACCAAAGCTCACCGTTGTGACATCCGGATCTTCTTTGACCAAGGCCACCGTGGATGCGATCGAGTAATTCTTCCAGCTGGTTTTAACGCTCCGCCAAGCCGACAGGTAATTCTTCTTGGAGAAACTCAAGACCACCTGCCCTCCACCGTCGACCACCAGGTCATAATGACCATCGGCGCGGCTTAGAGTCTTGCCTAACTCGGGATGCCCCTGGACCGAGACGGTGGCCCCCGGTAAAGGATTACCACTGCGGTCGATCACTTCACCACGAACCACGGCCACCCGGTAGGCCTTGATCGCCCCGCTCTGCACGCCGGTCTGGATGGGATTTGATCCGTTATAGAGAAAAGACACCTGATCGATAAATGGCGTGGCGTCCGTCTGGGAGAGCGTCGAGGCCACCTGGCTCGGATCAGGCGGCAAATTGCTGACATCGATCGTAGTCGGATCGGTAGTGACATTCCCCGCTTCATCCGTGATTGTGATGGAGAGCTTGTCACTGGGGCCAGCCGCGATCTGGGCGACAAAGCTCCCGTCAGAGTTGGCCGTAACCGTCGTACTTGCACCAGTGCGCGTATCGGTGATGATGACGGTAGCCCCGCCTTCAACCGCGCCCTTCTTTCCGGTCACAGTGACTTGGCTGTCTTTGTTGGGACCACTGATGCTGATCAGTCCAAGATTCGGTAGCGGCGGAGGGACAGTATCGAGAATAATCGTAGAATTTTCGGCCGTGGTGTTGCCTGCGAGATCCGTTGCAACCAACTTAAGCGTGTTGCTGCCCTCGGTGAGATCAAGCGGATCACTGAAGTCGAGGTTCACATCCAACGTTACTGCCGCACCGTTAACCGCGAGGGTTCCGGCTTCGCTCAATTCCCCTCCCAGGGCCAGATGCGGCTGGTTATTGTACTTCCCGCTCGGCTGCGTAATCATTATGGTCGGTGGAATGGTATCAACCGTAAAGCTGCGCGTGGTCGGTTTGGAATCGTTACCCGCATAGTCCTCCACTGTAGCGCTAAGGCTTTGCCCACCCTGGCTTAGTGGTGCAGCAAGTGCGCAGGCGACCGTTACCGAAGCAGGTGCTGACGTTGAATCCGATGCCGGCGACTGACAACTAACGCCCACCGACTGTCCATTAACTGTTAGCGAAAGACTCGACAAGTTGGTTCCCGATCCCAGATCGCTGTAATGAAAAACCAAAGAAGGCTTTGTGTTAGCGACATAGGTCGATTCCGGCGGCTTGAGAAACGATAATGCGGGTGAAGCCGTATCGGCCCATAACGCTGCAACATCAACGGGCCCCAAGTGATGGGAGTGATGACCGTGGCCAGCTTCATGATGACCCTCGTGATCCCGCTTATCGAGATCAATGGCCTGCAACACTTCGCCGTTGACGCTCTCATGAATCAAGACGTGTTTTCCGGTCAGCCAAGCCGAGTGATCGGCCGGGTCTGTGACCAACGAAACCAAATGATCATGGAGACTCTGAGTCGGATGCGACGTGAAATCCACCGCACCCGAGCCGTCGATACGCATCAGGGTATGCTTTCCAGCGACCCACACGGCACCGCTGCCATCGACAGCCAGTGAATCGCCGGCGTCCCGAGGCAGGCGTACCTTTGCTGCTTTCTGCCAATCGGTCCTCGTATAACGGTAAAGCTCGCGTCCTTGAATGACCCAAAGGCTGGATAACGATTGCGAATAAGCCAAGGTTTTGACAGGACCGTGCCCCGATAAATTGACGGTGGCTGCTATATGGCCTGTCACGTCATAGGCTACGAGCCGCCTGCCAGCCGCCACCCATAGACGCGAATTCCCGAGCTCCAAGGCCATCGCACGGTCGAAATGACGCAGCCTCAGTTCTCCCAAAAATTGGCCTTCAAGATCCAGCCAGTACAACCTGTCTCCGCTTGAAAGCCATACCCTGTCCGCCTTGCGGTCAATCGCAAGCCGGGCGCGACCAGTGACGCGGACCTGCTGCGGCACACGCAAAACATGCAGTAGATGTCCGGATTCGTCGTAGACATCTAGGGTGCCGTGATGCAATAGCCAAACATCACCATCGACTACATCGACAGCCATCGCGTTAGGTCGATGCGGACCAATAGCAATCTCGGACAGTATGCTCCCGTCCGTGGCCGATAACCTCGCTAGCCTGTGTTGCGTTCCAATCCAGAGTGTCGGCGCATAAGACGAAGCGGCATAAGCCGAGCCCAACACAAACAGGAAAATACCCGCAACTGCAGTGCGATACACATAATGACTTACCGGTATAGCGCCAACTTTACGAATTGTTCTTTTTGTTGCGCCGTCTAAACTAGCCGTCAACAAAAACAAGCCCGAAGCTGCCGTCCATGGCTGCTTACTCCCCTTGAGCATCCTTGCTCCCTCCCAATTCCCTTTGTGTGAATCCTTGCTTTTGTTTTCCGCAGTGAACGCGAAAGGCAACCCCAAGCACTTATTTGCGTTCTGAGTTTATTTGTAGCAGATCAAAACGGGCAATGGAAGGTTATTAGAAAACCCTTATAAGTTACTGTGAAGACTGACAAAAGTGTCACCCCGCTCACGCGGCACATGAGCCGTTGTTTATCAACCGGGGGAACACGCAACCGTCTGCCAGTTATCCGCTGGCACCTGCTGTTGTCCGGACAGAAATTCAGTCGACGGCTTCTTCGGCGGTGGGGTTTTCCAGGCTGAATTCGCCGCTGTCGTAGTCGTAGGCGAAGATCTCGGCGTAACGGCCCCAGGCCACCAGCACCTCGAGCACGCGCTCGGCTTCTTCGTCGGTGAAGAACTCGTTGAGCTCGGTGAGGAAGCGTTCTTCGGAGACGCGGTGATCTTCCTCGGCCTCGATGGCCGCGGTGATGTGGCGGGCGAGCGGCACGCGCTCCAGCAGGCAGCGGCCGAAGATGACCTTGCGCTCCAGGATGTCGGCCTCGAGGAAGGCTTCGCCGGACTCGGTGAGATGCAGCACGCCTCCCTCGGTAGTGGCGAAGCCGAGCAGTTCCAGCGCCTCGACCAGCGGGAAGATCTCATCCACTTCCATTTCCAGCTCGTCGGCCAACGAGGCCAGTTCGAGCTTGCCGCTGGTGGACTGCTCGCTGACCTCGTCGAGCACGCCGAGCATCTGCTGTACGTTGGCGCTCGGCAGGCGGCGGCCGATGCCCATGGCGGCCAGGGGGCCGACGACCGGCGCCGCCGGGCGCGTCATGATGGCGTAGACGCGGTCCACGAGGGCGCGGAAGGCCTCGGAGTTGCGGTCGCGCGGGTGCGTGAGGCGGATGGGGAGTTCCGCCTTGATCGAGGCCGGGTCGCCGTCGAGGATGAGCAGGCGGTCGGCGAGCAGCAGCGCTTCCTCGATGCTGTGCGAGACCATGAGGATCGAGCGCGTCGGAATCTTGCGCTCGCGCCACAGGTCGAGCAAGTCGTCGCGCAGCGTCTCGGAGGTCGGCACGTCCAGCGCCGAGAACGGCTCGTCCATCAGCAGCACGTCGGGCTCGACGACCAGGGCGCGGGCGAAGCCGACGCGCTGGCGCATGCCGCCCGAGAGCTCCTTCGGGTAGGCGGACTCGAAGCCGTCGAGGCCGATGAGGTCGATGGCTTCCAGCGTGCGGCGGCGCTGCTCGGCGGGGTCGAGCGCCTGCGCTTCCGGGCCCAGGCGCACGTTCTCGAACACGTCGAGCCACGGGAACAGGGCGAAGCTCTGGAACACCATGCTGATGCCGGGCTCGGTGCCGCGGATGGGCTTGTCCTTGTAGAGCACCTCCCCCGCCGTCGGGGGCGTGAGGCCGGCGATGATGCGCAGCAGCGTGGACTTGCCGGAACCGGATTTGCCCAGCAAGGCGACGATCTCGTTTTCGCGCAGGGCGAAGTTCACCCCGTCGAGCACCACGATCGGCTGGCGCTCCGGGCCGGTGAACTGCTTGCGTACCTTCCGCAACTCGATCAGTGCTGGCATGGCTTCAGGCCTCCGAGAACCGCTCTTCGGCGAGCCGGTACAGGCGCACCCATAACACGCGGTTCATGAGTAGAACATAGATGATCATCACCGCGATGCCAAGTACCAGCTTGGGCTGGTTGCCGTTGGCGGTCTGCACGGCGATGTAGGAGCCCAGGCCGCTGGCCTGGATGGTGTGCCCGCCCCAGCTGACGAACTCGGCGACGATGCTCGCGTTCCAGGCCGCGCCCGCGGCGGTCAGCCCGCCGGTGACGTAGGCCGGCAGCACGGCGGGCAGGTACAGCCGCCGCCAGCGCCGCCAGCCCCTGAGCCCGATGCTGTCGGCCACCTCGCGCAGGTCGCCGGGAATCTGCTGGGCGCCCGCGATCACGTTGAACAGGATGTACCACATCGCGCCCAGGATCATCAGCGGGCTGAGCCAGATCTGGGGGTCCAGGTGCCAGGTCAGGATGGCGAAGGCGAAGAGCGGGAACAACAGGTTCGCCGGGAACGCCGAGAGGAACAGCACCATCGGCTGGGCCAGGCTCGTGAGCCTGGGGCGCAGACCGATCTGGATGCCGATGGGCACCCACACGAGGCTCGCCAGGAAAACCAGCACGACAACACGCACCAGGGTGTAGAACCCGATCAGGAACACGTGCCCGACCTCGGCGACCCCTGCCCCGCGCATGATGTAGCGGGCCAGGAAAAAGACCGTCACCACCGACACCACGCCCAGACTGATGTTCCAGGTGGTCTCGGTGATACGCGGCTTGACCCGCACGATGCGGGCGCCCTCGCGTTGCGGGCGCAGGATGCGCGGCACGCGGCTGCGGCGGAAGCGCAAGAGCCACTGGCGGACGAGGTCGGCCGCCGCGCCGACGAAGGCGCTCCGGCGCAGCAGGTCGAGCATCCACGAGGTCGGCTCGTCGCCCTCGGTGGGATGCATCTTGAACTTCTCGGCCCAGGCCACCAGGGGGCGGAAGGCGAGCTGATCGTAGAGCATGATCACGATGAACATCGCGAAGATCGCCCAGCCGATGGCGCCGAGGTCGCGATGCGCGATCGCCACGCCGATGTAGGAGCCGATGCCCGGCAGCAGGATTTTGTGCCCGGACGCCGTAATGGCCTCGGCGGCCACCACGAAGAACCAGCCGCCCGAGACCGACATCATGGTATTCCAGACGAGCTGGGGCATGGCGTGGGGCAGCTCCAGGCGGATGAAGCGCTGCCAGCGCGAGAGCTGGAACACGGTCGCAGCGCGCGTGAGTTCCTTGGGCAGGGTCTTGAGCGAATAGTAGTAGCTGAAGGCCATGTTCCAGACCTGGGAAGTAAAGATACCGAAGATCGCCGCGAGCTCCGCTCCCAGCATGACGTTGTGGAAAATCTTCAGCGCCCACAGGAGCGCGACGGAGAGGAAACCCAGGATCGGCACCGACTGGCCGATGTCGAGCAGCGGGATGAGGATTCGTTCCGCCCGCCGGCTCTTGGCGGCCCAGTTGCCGACGACCAGGGTGAATACGATCGAGACCGCGATCGCCGCGAGCATGCGCAGCGTGGACTTCAGCGCATAGAGCGGGAGCAGCGCCGGGTTGAGGGAAATGCTGGCCGGCCCGCCGATGTGCACTTCCGCCGGCGTCTGGCTGCCGGCCCAGGCGAGGAAGAAGAACACACCGATGACGAGCGGGAGCAGCACGAAGTCCCAGCGGCTGACCCACGCGCGAGAGGCAAACGGTCGTTCCGGGAACTGCTCTCTCACGGCTCGACCCTCGTTAGCCCGAATAATTCACGAGGGCGGACAGCACTCGCATGTGGCTCACTGAAGCCTTTGGAGGATACGGTGATATCGCGACGATTTTCAAGCATCACTGTTTGTCCTCCGCGCTGCCCTATCGCGGCGCTTGCGGTTTCTCGCGACGCCCCGCTTGCACTTCACTCAACCCGTAGCTGCGGCTATGGGTTTCGCTCCAGCGCGGCGCGTGACATGCTGCGAATTCCGCAATCACTCGCGATCCCTCATGCATTATCCGGGTCAGGCTGGCGGATGGCATGCGCCCGGGCGGCGCACTCGCCCGCCAATTATACGGATGCCCCCTTGCTTGCAGCGCTATCCCATGACCGCGCTTCCCGGCTCAGGGATTGAGCATTTCAAACTGCCAGACTCCGTCCGCATCGCGGACGTACCTTTCGCGCTCGTTGAGCCGCCCTGCCCCGGGCGCCCAGAACTCGATCATGTCCGGCTCCAGGACATAGCCGCCCCAGTGCGGCGGCCGCGGGATGTCCGAGCCGGCATAACGCTTTTCGAGCTCCTCGATGCGGGCTTCCAGCTCCGCACGCGATCGCAGCGGGTGCGATTGGCGCGAGGCCCATGCGCTCAGCCTGGAGAGATGGTGACGCGAGGCAAAATAGGCATCGGAATCGGTCGGATCGAGCTTGCGCACCCGGCCCTCGACCATGACCTGGCGGCGCAGCGTACGCCAGAAAAAGCAGAGCGCGGCGTGTGGATTCTCCGCAAGATCGATGCCCTTGCGGCTTTCGTAGTTGGTATAGAACACGAAGCCGCCGCCATCGGCCTGCTTGAGCAGCACGGTGCGCGCCCGCGGCTGCCCGTGCGGCGAGACGGTGGCCAGGGTCATCGCATCGCTTTCCCAGGGCTCGCTTTTGCGCGCCTCGTCCCAGAGGCGGTTAAAGCGCCCGAGGGCTTCGTCGAGGGCGCCCGCATTGTTCTTTTGAGTGCTCATGTGACAAATAATCCTTTTAACTCTATGAATTATAAGGGAACACCGGATTCTTGCCCCCCACCCCCGTTGATTTTCCCGCGGAAAAGTAAGAAAGTGCCGAGGCCCGGCTTTGCCGGCCAACCTATTTTAAAGACAGGGACTCATTCATGGCAGGACCAACCAAACTTCGTCGTGACGCCGGCGTCATCGGCCTTCTTTACGCCAGCCTCGGCAGCATCATTGGCTCGGGCTGGCTGTTCGGCGCCTTGCACGCCGCGCTGCAGGCGGGACCGCTTTCCGTGTTTTCCTGGATCGTGGGCGCACTCGCCATCCTGTTGCTCGCCTTCGTGTTCGCCGAGCTCTCCACCATGTTTCCCAATTCGGGCGCGCTGGTACACATGACCCACGTCAGCCATGGGAATTTCGTCGGCAAGGTATGGAGCTGGATCCTGTTCCTGGCCTTTACCTCGGTCCCGCCGGTGGAAGTCATCGCGGTCCTGACCTACGCCGACAGCTACACGCACAGCTTCCTGCAATTGCTGCATCCCGGCACGGGCCTGCTGACCGGCTGGGGCTTCGTCGCGGCCATCATCCTGCTGGGTTTCGTGGTGGCGCTCAATTTCCTCGCCGTACGCTGGGTCATCGCCATCAACAGCGCCGCGACCTGGTGGAAACTGCTGATCCCGGTGGCTACGATCATCATCCTGATGATCTACTCGTTCCACCCGGGCAACATGACGGCGCAAGTCTCGAGCGTGCCCGTGTCCGGCATCTTTACCGCGGTGGCCACCGCCGGCATCGTGTTCAGCTACCTCGGCTTCCAGCAGGCGATCGCGCTGGCCGGCGAAACCCGCAATCCCGGGAAATACATCCCGATCGCCCTGATCGGTTCGGTGGTAATCGGCGCCCTCGTCTATGTCGGCCTGCAGGTCGCGTTCATCATCGCGCTGCAGCCCTCCGACATGGCGGAAGGCTGGACGCACCTTCACTTCAGCGGCATGTTCGGCCCGTTGGCCGCCATTGCCGTGGCCGTAGGGGCGTTCTGGTGGGCCGTGCTGCTCTACATCGACGCGTTCATCTCCCCGGTCGGCACCGCCTTCATCTATACGACGGCCAGCCCGCGCATCATCATGGCCGCCGGCGAGATGGGTAACGCTCCGAAACATGTCACGCGCCTGAACCGGCACGGCGTACCCTGGCTCGGGCTGGTCATCACTTACCTGGTGGGCGTGATCTTCTTCTTCCCGTTCCCGTCCTGGCAGAAGCTGGTAACGGCAGTCTCGCTGATCACCGTGCTTTCCTATGGCATCGGGCCGGTGATCCTGCTCAGCCTGCGCAATTCGCTGCCAGACGCTGAACGTCCCTTCCGCCTTCGCGCGGTGCGCATTATCTCGGCCATGGCCTTTATCGCAGCCAACTGGATCATCTACTGGACCGGCTACGACACGGTGATCTGGCTGTTCTGTTTCGTCGCGATCTACGTCATCGGCTACTTCCTCTGGCACGGCATAAAGTACGTGCGCAAGGGGGCCGAAGGGATGCCGCAGATGGAAATCAGGCATGGCTGGTGGCTTCTGCCCTACTTCCTGGGGATGTGGGCAATCAGCTTCATGGGCCCGAATACCCCGAGCATGGGCGGCATCGGCCTGTATGGATTCTTCACCGGCATGTGGATCATCGCCGGCTTCAGCATCGTGATCCTGATGCTGGCCGTAGCCATGGCGCAGGATTCGGATGCAGCGCGCCATACCGACAAGCTGGTGGGCACGCTGGGGTCGCGCGGCGAAGAGAGCGTGGTGGAGGCCGCGGCCGAGACCGCACCCTAAGGATGCGGAGCCTGGCTTCGCGTTCTTTGGATAGACAGGCTCCGATCCAGGCCCGATGATGGCGGCACTTGCCAACGTCATCGGGCTTGCGGGGTCCGCGGCGGTATTGACCGCCTACCTCCTGCTGCAACTCGGACGCTTGGGCCGCACCGACCTGCGCTTCCTGCTGCTCAACCTGTTCGGTGCAGCGGGCATCCTCTACTCGCTGGCCTTCGCTTTCAACTTGTCCGCTACCCTGATCGAGGCGGCCTGGTTCGCCATCAGCCTCTACGGTATCGCACGCTATTTCCTGCGCCGGCGGGTCTCGCCATGATTTTCGACGTGCTCGGTGTCGTGGGGGTGCTGATGGTGCTGTGCGCCTACTTCCTCCTGGTGGCGGAACGCATGCGCGAAGCCGGCCCCGTCTACATCGGCGCGAATATCCTCGGCTCGTCCCTCATCCTCGTTTCCCTGTCCCACCACTTCAACCTGGCCGCGACCGTCATGCAGGCGGCCTGGATTGGCATCACGCTGGTCGGCGTGTTGCTCAGAAAGCGCACGAATAACAAGAACTGATTCCCTAAACCACTATCAAACAAACCATGCGGGTTCACAAACCCGATTGGGTGGTGTTATAGTTGAGTAATACACAGGGAGTTCTGTCTACATGAACCAGACCAATCCGGAACCCGAGACCACGAGCAAACCTTCGGCCCTCGCGCAGGTGGTAAACCTGTTCGTCGCCCCGGGCCAGGCCCTCGACTATGCACGCCAGAAACCGGGCATGTGGTGGCTGCCGCTCGGCATCGTCCTGGTATTGCAGGCCGTTATGGCGGTATGGGTGGCGCTCACTATCAATATCGCGGCCTGGCGCCAGATGATGGTCGAGACCGCGGCAAGGGCCAACCCCGAACACGCGCAGCAAGCCATCCAGATGATTACCCAGCATGGCCGCAGTTTCCTCATGTTCACCATGCTGGCGGGACTGATCGGCATGGTCATTATCGAATTGCTTTACGCCCTCTACCTGTTCCTGGCCGACAAGCTCTTTTCCGCCGACAGCCGCGGGTTCGGGCAATGGTTCTCCTTCACGGCCTGGACCTGGCTGCCTGTGTCGCTGGGAATCATCGCCTCGCTCATCGCCTGGGCCCTGTCGAACAAGAGCGGGCACCTCGACCAGCTGGATGTCACCAACCTGAACACCCTGTTCTTCCACGTCAAGCCGGGAAGCCACCTGTTTCGCGTTGCGCAGTTCTCGTTACTGCAATTCTGGGTGATCGGGCTGACGACCTACGGGCTCAAGCGCTGGCGCAATCACGGGACCGGCAAGGCACTGGCCGTCGCCCTGGCCCCCTACGTCGTCATTTACGCAATCATGTACTTCGCCTGAGTTGAAGATTGATGAAACGCAAATGGATCGCAGCCGCGGGCATCGCGGCCTTGTTGGTGCTTATCGTCGTGGCGGCCATCTCCCGCCGGGGGGATAACGCGGCCCACGTCACGACCGCGGAAGTTGCCAAGCGGACGGTCAAGAGTTCCGTCCTCGCCTCGGGGCAATTCGCCTACAAGGACCAGGTGCAACTGCGCTCGCAGGTGAGCGGGCAGATCGTGAACCTGCCGGTCCAGGAAGGCGATCGCGTCAAGCAGGGCCAGGTTGTCTTGCGAATCGATCCCAAGACCTACGAAGCCAACGTCGCCCAGCAACAGGCACAGGTCCAGTTGCGGGAGGACTCGATCCAGCAGGCCAAGTTGAAACTGCAAAACCTCAAGCTGCAGTGGGGACGCAACACCAAGCTCTACAAGCAGGGCCTGGTCGACGCCGACAGCTATGACACGCTGACCAACCAGTATCATCTGGCACAGGTGGCCGTGTCCTCGGCGCAGAAGTCGCTGTCCCTGGCCAAGGCGCAGCTCAATTACGCCCAGGAGCAGCTCGCCAAGACGGTCATCAGTTCGCCGCTGGACGGTGTCGTGACGTCGCTTAACGTGAAAGTCGGCGAATCGGTCATCCCGGGCACGACAAACATTCCCGGCTCCACGCTGATGACGATCGGCGATCCCGCCAACCTCCTGGCTGAAGTCAACGTGGATGAAGCCGACATTGCGCACATCAAGGTGGGCGAAGGCGCGGAAGTCACCTCGACCGCCTACCCCAACACCATGCTCAAGGGCACGGTGAAATTCGTGGCGCCCGAGGCCACGACAATGCCGGGACAGCAGGGACAGGGCTTCCTGATCAAGATCCGCATAGCCGATCCGCAGAAGCTCTCGATACGCCCGGGCATGACCTGCCGCGCGGAAATCTACTCGCAAAGCGACAAGGATGCCCTGGCCGTTCCGGTTGCCGCCGTATTGTTCAAAACCCAGAATGCCAAACAGACGAAATCCCTGTTCAACGACAGCGGCGCCTATGTATTCGTGGACGCTGATGGCAAAGCCAAGCGCGTCAATGTGAAACTGGGCATTTCCAGCGATACCTGGCAGGTCATCAAGTCAGGGCTCAAGGCCGGGGAAAAAATCATCACCGGCCCCTACGACGTGCTGCACACACTGGCCTCGGGCATGTCTGTTACGGGCCGCACCCTGGCACCGAGCACGCAGAGCGACTGATCGCATCGTGACCGATACCGTCCTCAACCTGCAGGGGATCACCAAGGACTACCGCATGGGCGACACCACCATGCGTGTGCTTCATGGCGTTGATTGTGATGTCAAGCGCGGCGAATACCTGGCGATCATCGGGCCCTCGGGATCCGGCAAGTCCACCCTGATGAACATCATCGGCTGCCTCGACCGTCCCAGCGGCGGCAGCTATCACCTCAACGGCACCGACGTCAGCAAGCTGGGCGACGACGACCTGGCGCTGATCCGCAACCGCGAGATCGGCTTCATCTTCCAGAGCTTCAACCTGCTCACGCGTCAGGATGCCTTGCACAATGTGATGCAGCCGCTGGTGTATCGCGGCATGCGCATCGGCGAGCGGCGCAAGCGCGCCACCGAGGCCCTCAGCAACGTGGGCCTGGCCGATCGCCTTCACCACCGCCCCAACCAGCTCTCGGGCGGCCAGCGCCAGCGCGTTGCGGTGGCCCGGGCGCTGGTCGGCGAACCGGCGCTGATCCTGGCCGACGAGCCGACCGGCAACCTGGACTCGCGCACCAGCGAAGAAATCATGCGCCTGTTCGACGAGCTCAACGCTCGCGGGCACACGCTCGTCATCGTCACGCACGAGCCCGACATCGCACGGCACACACGGCGTATCATCCGATTGCACGATGGCAACGTGCAGAGCGACACGCTGACCGACAGGGCAAGGGAACCCGCCGATGCTTAGCTTGCTTGAAAGCCTGCGGGCAGCGCTGGCCGCCATCCGCGCCCATGCGCTGCGCAGCGTGCTCACGACGCTTGGCATCATCATCGGCGTGGCGGCGGTCATCGCCGTGGTCTCGGTCATTCAGGGGTTCGGCGTATACGTCGGCAACCTGTTTCAGGGCCTGGGCGCGAACGGCATCACGATTTATCCCAACCAGACGCGCGAGCAATACCTGGCCGGGCAGATCGCGCGGCTCAGCGAGTCCGACCTGCGTGCCGTGCAACACAACGTTGCCGGCATCGGCAACATTTCTCCCATCCTCATCGTCTCGCGCTTTGGAGGAAGCGTATCCTGGCACGGCAACAGTACCAGCAGCGAAATCCTGGGATCGACGCAAAGCTACGCCAAGGCACGCCAGACCGTTCCCGAACTGGGCCGTTTTATCGTACCTACGGATAACCTGAAACACCGCCGCGTGTGCGTCATCGGACAGACCATACGTAACGAGCTTCACATGCCGGCCGACCCGCTCGGAAAATACATCAAGGCAAGCGGCGAGTGGTGCCGCGTCGTCGGGCTTTTGAAAAAGCGCGGCGAGATTTTCGGCCAGGATTTCGACAATATCGTCATCCTGCCCTACGCCACGGCACGCAGCATTCTCGGCGCTTCGCAGCCGCCCAACCTGGTCATTCAGCTCACGGTGAACAACGTCAATAACATGGCCGCGACGGTCGGCCGGATCAAGCAGGTCATTTCCCGCAACCATTACCTGCGCGGACAGCCGACGTCCAATTTCAAGGTCCAGACGGCAAAACAGACGGCTCAGAGTTTCACGTCGATACTCAACACGGTGACGTTCATCATGGGGGGCATAGTCGCCATCTCACTGCTCGTCGGCGGCATCGGCATCGCCAATATCATGCTCGTCTCCGTTACCGAACGCACGCGGGAAATCGGCATTCTCAAGGCGCTCGGCGCCCGCCGCCGGGACATCCTGCTGCAGTTCCTGATCGAGGCTGTCGCCCTGTCCCTGCTCGGCGGCATCGTCGGCACCATCCTGGGCTGGTTGCTGGGGATGCTAGCGGTTAACCTGATCCCCGGCCTTTCCGTGGCCCATGTTCCGGGCTGGGCGATTGCGCTTGCCTTCGGCGTGGCCGGCGGCACAGGCGTAATCTTCGGCATCCTGCCGGCCGCCAAGGCGGCAAACCTGGATCCGATCGACGCCCTCCGCTACGAATAGGCGCCGGTTCGTCATGCCGATTTTGCCGGCATGACGGTGCATGGATAATGAAACTTTTATAATGCTTTCACCATGAAACCCTGCAAACCCGTCCTGGTAGCGCACCGCGGCGACGCCACGAATTACCTGGAAAACACGCTGCCGGCATTCACGAGCGCGGCCCAACTCGGCGCCAGGCATGTCGAGCTCGACGTACAGCTCACCTCCGATGGCATCCCGCTCGTCCTGCATGACGCCAACGCCCGGCGCACGCATGGGATAGACATCGACGTGCGCTTGCACAAGCTCGCGACGCTGGCCGGCAAGGGAATTTTCGACAAGCGGGTTTTCGACTGTCCCGTGCCAAGGCTCGATGAATTCGCCGAGTGGATGAAGGCCAATCCGCAGATGCACGTGTTCGTCGAAATCAAGAAGGAAAGCCTGCACACGCAAGGGCGACCCAAGGTGCTGTCAGTGATCATGGACGCGCTCGCGCCGGTTGCCGGCCGCTATACCCTGATCTCCTATGATGCCCGGGTGCTGGGGATGGCAAAGCGGCAAGGACAACCCGTCGGCTATGTCCTGCCGACGATGGGCGATCCTTTCCGCATGATCGCGCGCCAGCTGTCACCCGAAGTGCTGTTCGCCGATTACCGGCAGATACTTCACGCCCGGGGGCTCTGGCCGGGATCCTGGCGATGGGCCACCTTCGAAGTCGCGGACCGGGCCGTCGCCCGGCGCATGATAGCGCTCGGCCTCGATTATCTGGAAACCATGAACCCCGCCATGCTCTGCACCATGCCCAGCCTGGCATTGGAGACAACCGTCCACAGAGGCGGATGAACCGCCCATGTGCCAGACTTACAATTCAAGGCGTCGCAGCCGCAACGCGTTGGTGATCACCGAAACCGAGCTCAGGCTCATGGCCGCGGCGGCAATCATCGGCGAGAGCAACCAGCCGGTGAACGGGAAAAGAATGCCGCCGGCTATGGGAATCCCGATGCCGTTATAAACGAACGCAAAGAAAAGGTTCTGCTTGATATTGGCCAGGGTCCGATGCGAGAGCCTCCGCGCCCGGGCCACGCCGCGCAGGTCGCCCTTGACGAGCGTAAGGCCTGCACTTTCCATCGCGACATCCGTGCCCGAACCCATGGCAATGCCGACGTCGGCGGCAGCCAGTGCCGGCGCGTCATTGACCCCGTCGCCCGCCATGGCCACAACGTGTCCTTCCTTCTGCAAGCGCCTGATTATCTCCAACTTGCCCTCGGGCAGTACCTCGGCTTTGAATTCCTTGATCCCCACCTCTGCGGCCACCGCTTCCGCGGCCACCCTGCCGTCTCCGGTTGCCATGACCACCCGGACACCTTCCTGGTGCAGGATTTTCACGGCTTCAATGCTGCTCGGCTTGACAGGATCCCTGACCGCGATCAGTCCGATGATCTGCTTGTCCAGTGCGACGAAAAGCGTCGTTGCGCCCCCGTCGCTCATTCGCTGCATGTAACCATCCGGACCGCTGGTATCCAGTCCGGCTTCGTGCATCAACGCGGCATTACCCAGGCGCACCAATCGTCCGTCCACGACCGCCTGCACGCCGCGCCCCGTCAGCGCCCTGAAGTCACTGGCCTTTGAAATATGAATCCCGCGATCCTTCGCCCCCTCCAGTACGGCAGCGGCAAGTGGATGCTCGCTTGCGGCTTCAAGCGCCGCGGCATACTTCAGGACTTCGTCCTGGTCATGCCCATCCTCGGCGTGCACGCTCGCCAGTTTGGGCTTGCCTTCGGTAATGGTGCCGGTCTTGTCCACCACCACGACATCGACCTTTGCCATGCGCTGCAGAGCCTCGGCATCACGCACCAGGATGCCCGCGCCGGCGCCGCGCCCGACACCGACCATCACCGCCATGGGTGTCGCCAGGCCCAGGGCGCACGGGCAGGCGATGATCAACACCGAAATGGCGGCAACCAGGGCAAACGCCAGGCCCGTGGCGCTGGGGCCGAGGATGAACCAGGCAATAAAAGCGAGGATCGCACACAGGACGACCGCCGGGGAGAATATCCCGGCCACCCGGTCGGCCAGCCCCTGGATCGGCGCCCGGCTGCGCTGGGCCGCCGCCACCTGGGCGACGATCCGTGACAGGAGCATGTCCTCGCCCACGCGGGTAGCGCGCATGATCAGCGCGCCATTGCCGTTCACGGTACCGCCGGTAAGGGCTTCGTCCGCGGTTTTCTCGACCGGCACGGGCTCGCCCGTGATCATGGATTCGTCAACGCTCGAATAACCCTCGAGCACAATGCCGTCGACCGGGACTTTCTCGCCCGGGCGCACGCGCAATTTATCTCCGGTCACGACGCGGGCAAGGTCGATTTCCTCTTCGCTGCCGTCGCTTTTTATGCGCCGGGCGCGCGGCGGGGCAAGATCGAGCAGGGCCCGGATCGCGCCCGAGGTCCTGTCACGCGCCCGTTGCTCGAGCAACTGCCCCACGAGCACGAGCGTGACGATGACGGCCGCGCTCTCGAAATAAAGCGGCGCCAGCCCGCCCGGGCCGAGGAATTCCTTCGGCAGCAACCCCGGCGCGATCAGCGCAAACAGGCTGAACAGGTAAGCCACGCCGGTGCCCAGCCCGATCAGGGTCCACATGTTGAAATTGGGACCCTTGAGCGACTTCCAGCCGCGTGCGAAGAAAATCGAGCCGCCATAGAGCACGACCGGTGAAGCCAGGACCACCTGGACCCAGCCATACGTGCTCCCCAGCCATTGGTGGAAATGAAGGCCGGGCAGCATGTCACCCATGGTGACCAGGAGGAGAATGGCGGTCAGGGGCACCGTGACCGCCAGGCGATGACTGAAAGCGAGGAGCTCCGGATTGGGGCCCGCATGTGCGGTGACCGTGCGTGGCTCCAGTGCCATGCCGCACTTGGGGCAATCGCCGGGATGGTTCTGCACGACCTCGGGATGCATCGGGCAGGTGTATTCGATCGCCCGGACCGGTGTCTCGGGCTCCAGCGCCATGCCGCACTTGGGGCAGTCACCGGGCCCCTGCTGGCGGATTCCCGGATGCATCGGGCACGTATAGGTACCCCCCACGGCAGGCGCCTCTTCCACTCTTGCGTGCAGGTAGCGCTCCGGGTCGGCGATGAACTTCTCGCGGCAACCGGCGCAGCAGAAGAAGTACGTGCGCCCCTCGTACTCGGTCCGGTGCTTTGCGGTGCCTGGGTTCACCGACATGCCGCAAACCGGGTCCTTTACGGGCTCGGGCTCCTTGTAAAACCTGGTGTGCCTCATGCTCTTACATTCCGTGTTTGATACCGGCGCGGATAAGCCACCAATTGGCCGGATACGTGGTAATGAAACCGATAATCATTCCGACCTGCATCATGAACCAGAACAGCGCCGTGTCCGCTTCCAGGCCCGGGAACCACACCAGTCTCACGAGGGCCATCCAGCCGAACAGTCCGATCTCGAAAGCGATCAGGGAAGCCGTGTCGGCCTTGATCGATTTCCACAACGCCGGCAAGCGTAATTCCCCCATGGCCCGCAGCGGCAGGTACTGGAACAGGATGCCCAGCACGTAAGCCGCGCTGAAATCCAGGATGAAAGAGGTCGCAATCGCAGAGGAGACGATCGAGATGCCGAAGCCGAGGATGGCGAAATCGGCGATGATGTCGCCAAGCGTACAGCCGGCCCCGCAGTGGGTCGCGGACACGAACACCTTCTGCCAGAAAGGCCGTTGCCCGTGCTCCATGGAATCCTGCGCCGGGGCGCGCCCGAATCGGTAATAGAAAACCGGCGCCAGCGGCCCGAAGTAAAGCGCGGTCACCGGCCAGACCACATTCATGATGCGCATCGGCTGGCGCCGGCCTGCCGCGATATCCACGGCAAGCCATGCCATAACGATACCGGCCAGGCCCAGTGACACCCATGACAGGACGCTAAGCCAAGGGGGGATCGTCAGCATTGATCTTCCTCGGTATTTATGCCGATTGCCGCAAGTGCGGAACAAATGCTTGCGACCGATGGTGCCGCCTGTACCCCGTCCGGTCCCGGATAGACGCGGCAGCAATTGCCGTCGCTTTGCGCCGGCACGACATCGCGGCCATCCACCAGCACCGTCGGCGACCCATGCGCTCTCAGCGCGTCCGGCGTCGCATCCGCATCGCGGTCCCATTCAGTCCATTCCAGAGGCATCCCCACCGAGGTCAGCGCTTCGCGCAGGGCCATGCGAGCCGCATCCACGTGCGGGCAGCCCTGGAAATAAATCAGCTCGATTCGCGGCTTCATGAGTACGGGGGGACCTCCAGCGCCGCCAGGATCGGGCATTCCGAGGCCGGTCCCTTGCCGTTGCACTGGTCGAGCAACTCGGCCAGCCCCCGGCGCATGCGCTCGAGGTCCGCGATCTTGTCCTCGACTTCGAGCAGCCGCCGCTGGGTAATCCGACGGGCCTCGCCGGCCTTGGCCCCGGCCTTGTGATGCAGCGACATCAGTTCGGCAATATCTTCCAGCGAGAACCCGAGCGACTGTGCGCGACGGATGAAGTTCAACCGGTGACGCGCTTCGGTCCCATACAGGCGGTAATTGCCGGGACTGCGGCCTACCGGCCGGATCAATCCCAGCCTTTCGTAGTAGCGCAGCGTTTCCGTCGCCACGTCGGCCTGGCGCGCGAGCACACCGATGCGCATCGGCTCGTCCTGTCCATGCGCCTTGCTTGAAATTGCTTTCGACATGCCCTCCATTTAACCTTAAAACCTACTGTAAAGTCAAGGCTTCAACCTGTTATGCTTACGCCACCCGAACATGAGGCATGACATGGGCCGCAACGTTTTCATTACCGGCATCTCCAGCGGACTCGGGCTGGGATTGACCGAGCACTACCTGGAGCAGGGCGACACGGTTTACGGCTTGAGCCGCCGCGGCGCAGATCTCGAAAACGAACGCCTGCACCAGTCCCGCGCCGACCTCGGCGACCTGGATGCCATCAAGGCCGTGCTCAACCAGTTGATCGGGGACACGCCCATCGATCTGGCCATACTTAATGCCGGCCTGCTCGGCGAATTCAAGCCCATGCCGGAACTAAGCCTGGACGAACTGCGCCAATCCATGGACGTGAATGTCTGGGCCAACAAGCAGATCCTCGACTGGTTCGCCGCGCACCCCGCCCCTCGCCAGGTAGTGATGATTTCTTCCGGCGCGGCGATCACCGGCAACAAGGGCTGGGGCGCCTATGCCCTCTCGAAGGCGGCGCTCAACATGCTCGCGCAACTGTATGCCCACGACCTGCCGGACAGCCACGTCTCGGCCTTCGCCCCGGGGCTGATCCACACGGCCATGCAGGATCACATCTACAACGAGGTGGACGAGAAACGCTTCCCTTCGGTCAAGCGGCTCAAGGAGGCGCGCGATACGCCGGCCATGCCCGAGCCGGAAGAGGCAGCGCGGATCGTTGCCGGCGCCATCGACCAATTGCCCGGGCGCATCGAGAGCGGTCAATACACCGACGTCCGCCAGCTGTGAAGCCCTACCGGACGACCTCCGTCCGCTGTCCTGCAAAAGACACTGACGCCCAATGCCCTGGCTGAGCGCGTTCGTCCTGCTTGCCTGGCTGGGCGCCAGTCTCGTGGCAATCTACGGCAGCCTCAAGCTGCGCCGGCTGGATCGCCTCGCGCCCGCCGCGGATGCGCCGGACCTGCCCTCGTTCACCATCGTGGTGCCCGCACGCAACGAAGTGGACACGATGGCGCCGGCCCTGCGTTCGCTGCTGGCCCTCGACTATCCGGACTTCAACGTCATCGCCGTCGACGACCGCTCCGAAGACGGCACCGGCCGCTTGCTGGACAGCTTCAACGACCCGCGGCTGACAGTGATGCACGTCAGCGAACTGCCGCCGGGCTGGCTCGGCAAGAACCACGCCCTGCACCTTGGCGCCCGGCAGGCAACCGGTGAATGGCTGCTGTTTACCGATGCCGACATCGTCTTCGCGACCGACACCCTGCTGCGCACGGCCACGGCGCTCGCGCAAACGCAGGCGGATCATCTCTGCGCGCTGCCCCGCCTGACCGGTGCCTCCCCCGCCCTAAAGACTGCGTTGCCGGTCTTTTCCCTGTGCTTCGCGCTGGCGCAGCGCCCCTGGCGCGTATCCGATCCGCAGAGCAGCGCCTACATCGGCATCGGCGCCTTCAACCTGGTGCGCAAGGCCGCGTACACGGCGGTCGGCGGCCACGCGAATATCCCCGAAGAACCGCATGACGACCTGGCACTGGGCAAACGGGTGAAACGGGCCGGCTACCGGCAGGAATGCCTGGAAGCCGACCGCTCGCTGTCCGTGCAGTGGTACCGCACGCTGCCCCAGTTCATCCGGGGCCTCGAGAAAGGCACCTTCGCCTACTTCAACTACCGGCTGGCGCTCGTCGCACTCGTAACCCTGGAACTGATGGGCGCTTTCCTGTGGCCTATCGCCGGCCTGTTCCTGCTGCACGGAACCGCCCTCGCCCTGCTTGCCGCAGCCGCGGGCGTGATGCTCGCGCTCGGCACCCACGGCGCACACCGGCTCCGCTTCTCCCCGCTCTACGGCCTCGCCTACCCTGTCGGCGCACTGATCATGATCGTGGTGCTGTGGAATTCCGCGATCCGCATCCGCCTGCGCGGTGGCCTGGAATGGCGCGGCACCTTCTATCCGCTCGAGTAGGCCTCGACGTTTTCAATGCAGGCGTGGCGGCTTGTCGAAATCGCCTTCGGCCGGTTGCCTCGGCGGCTTCCGGTATCGCGGAGGTTGAGGTTTCGGTGGCGACGCCGTCTTCCCCGGCGGCGGATGGCGCCACAAGTCGCCGATCACCGGGTCGTCGCTGTCGTCGAGTTCCAATTCCCAGCTGTAGCGCTTGCGCGGCGGCACCGGGTCCAGGCGGAACAATGCCACCGCGCACAACAGCCCCATCGCGGCCCCCCAGGCATGGGTGATGTAGGAGATATGCACATTGCCCTGCGGAACGATCGCGACCAGGGCCGTCCCATACAGGAACGCGACCGCACAGGTAATGGCGGCCGAGGTGCGGTCCCGGCGCAGCATGCCGGCCACGATCAGGAAGATGATGAACCCCATGACCAGGCCACTCGCGCCGAGATGAAACGCCGGCGGCCCGGTAAACCAGACCCCGAGACCCGATCCAAGCCAGATCACGGGAATGGCGATACGGCTCGCGCGGGGATAGCCGTATAGCAAGGCCGTACCGAGGATCAGCACGGGGCCGGTATTGGCGAGCAAGTGTTCCCATGAGGCGTGCAGGAGCGGCGCCACGAGCACGCCTACGAGACCGAAGGGCACATGCGGCTCGACACCGAGCACGCTCAGGTTCCACCCGCCGATGCTCTCGATCAGGCGAATCCACCACAGCGCCGCCACGAACACGACACTGATGCTCAGTGCGCGCTGCAGCCGCAGGCCGGCTTCCCGGCGGCGATGTTGCTCGTGATGCACCAATCCCATGCCTGCAGATCATAAACCCGCGAGCGGTACGGGCGCCGATCTTCGAAAGCCGGTTCAGCCGGGCTTGCCGTCAACCCTCGGACCGAGCAGCACCTTCGCGTAGGTAATGAGAAACAGCAGGAAAGCCAACGACCACAGGCCCGCGGCGACCAGCATCGCGTCCCTCCAACCCGTTCCGCCGAACAGGCTACCCAGGCTCCGCGCCAATACGGCCGCCACCAGCAGCCCATACGACACAGTCGTGAGCTTGCCCGCGACTATCACCCGGCCGGTATGTCCCAACGACACGCGGGTCATCATGCCGAGCGTCATCAACCCGAGGGCGCCCACGGCGAGCACATGCAGCGGCACCCAGAAAGGCACCGGCGCTCCCAGGTAGCGGGCCGCGTACAGGGCTAGGCCCACGGGCAGGCACAGATAGGCCAATTGGAGTATCCAGAGGATGGGCCGCCCCAGGGTCTTGCTCCCGCCCCAGCCTTGCATCCGCAGGGCGTGCGCCACCGCGCCGAGCGCCGCAAAAGCGGCAAGAAGCGCCTGCGGCGTTGCGGGGCACAGCACAAACACGCCGAACGCCACCAGGCTCGACATTGCCAGCCAGTCCCGCCACTGCCCGCCCGGGCGAACGCTCAGGCCCGGCGTCGCATTGCGGGTAAAAGCCGGAATGACCCGGCCGCCGATGATCGCGATCATGACCATGGTGAACATGAGCGTAGCCACCAGGACGCGCGAACGGATGACCGGCATGAACCAGTAAAACAGCTCCAGCGCGGCAAAGACGAGAAGCACGAGAATAATGCCGTAGTTGCGTCGGCCGCGGGCGGCCAGGATCGGGCGTCCCACCCCCAACGCCAGGAACACGAAGAAGCCGGCACACACGGCGGCCTTGATGCCGTCCGGCACCCCGGGCATCGGAACCAGGATGCGATCCGCGACCCACACCAGCACAATCGCGGCTAGCGGCAGGCCGGTCAACGTGGGGCGTCCGGTCCAGTTGGATGCCGCCGTAAGGACGAAGCCCGCGATGACGGCGCCGGCATAGCCGAACAGCATTTCGTGCCCATGCCATAACGGGCCCAGGGCGGGGCCCTCGCCGGCCAACGCATATCCCCACAAAACCATGGCGATGACGGCAAACAGGCCCGCCAGCAGGAAGAACGGCCGGAAGCCGAGGGCCAGCAGGTGTGTGCCGGAAGTAGATGTCCGGGAAAGAGTCATCATCGAAAAACCACGGTTCGGAATATCCGTCAGGATACCCCGACGCGACGTAGGTTAAACTTCCGGCATGAACGAAGCGATAGATGCCAAGCCAAAGCGCGGACTTTTCTCGATCTTCATTCTGCTCGGACTGGTGCTCGCGGTCACCGTTCAGCTGGTGACCGGATTCGTCCTGATGGCGCACGTGAATCGCGCACTTCTTTCCGCCCATATCTTCGTGGGCGCGCTTGCCATCATCCTCACCGCCGCCGAGTGGGCCTGGCTCCTGGCGACCCGGTCCGGACGCTATCGGCTTTCCGGCTTTTTCGCGCCGGGCAGTGGCATCGCCGAATGGAGCGAGGCGGCCTTCCTGTTCGCGGTCACTGCAACGGTCGTGATCGGCGCCCTGCTAGCCGCGTCCCTGCACGGCGGCATGCGTCTGCCCTTCGGGGCGCTTATTGCCACGCACCGCGTTTTGGCAATTGCCGTCGCCGTCCTGTATCTCCTGCATAGCGCCCTGGCGATGCGCCGGGGAAAGCGCGAACCCGGGAGCGCCTGACTCCCGGTTCGGGCGCGCAGCCCACCTGCCAAAGCCCCTATCGCCAGGACCGGCATCACCGGAAGTCCGGGACATGATCCCAGAATGCCCTATTTTTGGACATCTCCCGGAATATAAGAAAATGCTCATGCAGCGCCTGGAATGCTGCTGATTGCGGCCCCTCCGAAAAGTGTTGTATGGTCGGTGCACTAAGAAAATGGGGGAATCGCTCGATGGAAGAATACGGCGAAGATCTTCAGTCTTCGGATAACGATCGCATAAGTTTTTTTCTCAAATGGATCCTGTTCTTTGTCGGCGTCGTCGCCATAGGCGCACTGGCATACGGGGCTTACATTACCTACGCGCATGCACCGCCGCAGCCCGAGAGTATTGTTGCTCCCGGCGGGTCGGCATTGTTCACCAACAATGACATTGTCGCCGGCAAGGCGGCCTTCCAGCAGGCGGACCTCGGCGATTACGGCAGCATCTACGGCATGGGCACCTACTTCGGCGAGGACTGGACCGCCAAGTACCTCGTGCGCCTGGGACACCTGACCGCCGACGCCATAGCCATACGCCGCTATGGCAAGGCCTACAAGGATCTCGACGTTGGCGACAAGGCGACGGTCAAGCACGAGATGCAGCAGGACCTGCAGGGACTGCAACTGTGGAAAAGGGATATGCCCGTTCCGGCGGCGGTCGCCCGGGCCATCGGGCAACTGCAGAATGAAATCTCCCATTTCATCCTGACCAACGATTTCAAGAAGGGCTATACCCGCGCCTATAGCCTGACTTCCACGCAGGCGCACCAGGCGGCGGATTTCATCATCTTCTCGGCCATCACCACCGTCGCGCGCCGGCCCCACGTGGATGCCTCCTGGACCAACAACTGGCCCTACGAGCCGTTTGTGGGCAACACACCGACCAACGGCACATTCCTGTGGACGTGGATCTCGATCATGATCACCTTTGCCCTGTTCGGCGTGGTGGTGTTCATTTTCGAGCACTGGATCAACCGCGACGCGGGAACGCCCCGTCTGCTGCTCACCGAGTTCAAGCCGCTGACTCCGGGGCAGAAAGCCATCGCCTTCTACATCCTTGCGGTCGCAGTGGTGTTCCTGCTACAGATAACGGCCGGCGCCACCATGGCGCATTACTATTCCGACCGCTCCAGTTTCTACGGCATCGACATCGACCACCTGGTGCCGTTCCAGTTCTTGCGTGACGTCCACCTGCAAGGCGCGATCGTGTGGATCGGGCTGGCATGGCTGGGTTCGGGACTGTTCATTGCACCGCTGATCGCGGGACGCGAGGGACGCGGCCAGGGCTGGATGAACGCCACCCTGTTCTGGGTCACGCTGGCCGTCGTGCTGGGCGCCCTGGTAGGCGATTATCTCGGCATCATGGGCTGGATCAAGCAGGGCTGGTTCTGGGTCGGCAACCAGGGCCTCGCTTACCTCGAACTGGGCCGGCTGTGGCAGATCGGCTTCTTTGCGGGCCTGCTGCTGTGGAGCATCATGATGGCGCGTGCCATCTGGCCGCGGCTGGTCGACTTCAAGGATGCCGCCCAGCGTTTCCTGAGCGGCCGCATCCGCCTCGAGCACCTGCTGTGGGCCAGCACGCTCAACATCGCATTGCTCTACTGGTTCGGCATGATCCCGCTGACCGGCATCAACCACTCCTTCACCATCACCGACTTCTGGCGCTGGTGGGTCGTGCACCTGTGGGTCGAGCAGTCCTTCGAGTTCTTCTTCACCATGATGCTGGCCTGGATGCTGATGGCGACAGGCCTCGTCTCCCGGCAACTGGCTACCCGCACGGCGCTGTTCGACGTGATCCTGATCTTCCTCGGCGGCCTGCTCGGCACCGGCCACCATCTCTACTGGGTGGGCGAGCCCGGCATGTGGATCTCGGTCGGCAGCGTATTTTCGTTCATTGAGGTCATGCCGCTGCTGTTGCTCGTGGTCGAGGCTTCGCGCCAATACCGCAGCATCAGGGAACAGGGCCAGAGCTTCCCGTACCGCCTGGTTTTCCTCTATATCTGGGGCTCGGCTTTCTGGAACTTCATGGGTGCCGGCGTGTTCGGCGGCGGCACGATCAACGCGCCGCTGGTGAACTACTACGAGCACGGCACGTTCCTCACGCTGAACCATGCCCATACGGCCCTGTTCGGCGCCTTCGGGCTCATGGCACTGGCATTGATCTACTTCTGCCTGCGCTATGCGGCCGGCGACCGCCACCGATGGAGCGACAAGCCCGGGATCTGGGCCTTCTGGCTCTACAACGGCGGCTTGTTGTTATGGATCATCCTCAACTTCTTCCCCATCGGCTGGCCGCAACTGCAAGCCGTGTACGAGCACGGCTATGCCTATGCCCGGAGCCTGAAGTTCTATGACACGACGTTGCTCTGGCAATGGCTGCGCTTCCCCGGCGACGTCGTATTCGCCGCCGGCGCGGTGCTGATGGCCCTGGATTTCCTGCTCAAGATCGGTCCCTTCCTGCCGCGCTTCATGCACCGCATGCAATCCAGGCATTTGGGCGGCCCTTCCGAGTAAAAACCGAATCCGGCGGTGTCCATGGCCATACTCACCGTCAAGCGAATCTATGCGGCCCCGGCAGCCACGGACGGCTGCCGAGTGCTGGTGGACCGGCTCTGGCCGCGGGGATTGTCGAAGGACAAGGCAAAGATCGACTACTGGTTCAAGGACTTGGCGCCGAGCAACGAGTTACGCCGCTGGTACGGACACGATCCCGATAAATGGGATGAATTCCGGCGACGCTACCGGACGGAACTCGATGCCGATCCGGCAGTGCTTGAACCGTTGCACCAGTTGATGGAAACGGAGAAAACCATCACCTTGCTGTTCGGCAGCCGCGAGGAGAAGCTCAATAACGCTGCGGCACTCGCCGAAATTCTGCAGAAGGAATAATCCGACTCGGTAGAACCGGTTTCCCGACTGTGGTGGCCCGGCAGCGCCCAAGCGAAGACGTTTCCGGTGACAACGGCGATGAAGAAGTCTCTCCCGAATCCTTCCCTCGTTGTTCTGATCAACGGGAAACACCTGGTGTGGGAGTGGCGGTTCCCGCCGCGATGGATCTGGCTGGATTACTCGCGGCTTGCGCCGCTCGCCCTTCGGGCGATGCGCCACGCGCATGTTGCCTCCGGCGCCAGATCAAGTCCGGAATGACATAGTGACTTGATGTTTCCTCGACAAACGGCGGCCGTAATCGGCGACAATACGCACACTTTGAATGACCGGGCTTCATGACGGACAAGACCCGCGCCGACCAGGCAAAACACTGGCTCAACCTCACGGCGCGCGAAGTCCGCCGGCCGCTCATCACCGCCATCGCGGGCGGTTCGCTGAATGGCGGGCTGCTCATCGTGCAGGCGATGCTGCTGGCGCACCTGATCGACCGCACGATCTTCAAGCACCTGCCGGTCGCCTCTCAACTTGTCCCCTTCGCGGCGCTGGTCGGCGTATTCCTGTTGCGCACGGTCTGCGTGCATGCCGGCAACCGCGCGGCGGGGCGGGCGGGCCTGGCCGTCAAGACCCGGACGCGCGATGCGCTTGTCGAGCATATCCACGCGCTCGGTCCCGCCTGGAGCCTGGCGCGCGAGCCGGGCGCCCTCGCCAACACCGTGGTGGATGGCGTCGAGGCGCTGCACGAGTACTACGCGGAGTACCTGCCCCAGGCCAGCCTCTCGGTCATCGTGCCGCTCGCCATTCTCGTGATCGTGTTCCCGGTGGACTGGATCTCGGGACTGATCCTCGCCGGCACCGCGCCGCTCATCCCCCTGTTCATGGTGCTCCTGGGCAAGGGCGCGGCCGCACTCAACGAGCGCCAGTGGGCCCGGCTGACGCGCCTCTCCGCGCATTTCCTCGAGGTCCTCTCGGGCCTGGGCACGCTCAAGGCCTTCGGCGCCGCGCGTGCCGAGGTCAAGCTGGTCGAGCGCCTCTCCGAGGACTACCGCAGGAGCACCATGCGCGTGCTGCGCGTCGCGTTCCTGTCCTCGTTCGCGCTCGAATTCCTCGCCACCGTGAGCATCGCGATGGTGGCCGTCCTGGTCGGCTTCCGGCTGCTCTGGGGCGAGGTCGCCTTCAGCGCGGGCCTGGCCGCGCTGCTGCTGGCGCCGGAGTTCTACCTGCCCCTGCGCAACCTCGGTGCGGCCTATCACGCGCGCCTCGCCGCCGTCGCGGCCGCCGAGGACATCGCCGACATTCTCCGGACGCCGGCGCCCGCGCCGGGGGGCACGCGCGGTTTCCGCCCGGACGGCTCATTCCCCGTGGCGTTCGAGCACGTGGACTTCGCCTATGCGGAAGGCAAGCCCGTACTTCACGACATCAGCTTTGAGATCCCGGCCGGCCAGCATGTCGCCCTCGTCGGCCCCTCCGGCGCCGGCAAGAGCACCCTGCTCTACCTGCTGCTCGGATTCGCCCGCCCGGACGCGGGCCGGGTCCTGGCCGCCGGTGAAACGCTCCGGGAACTCGATCCCGCCGCCTGGCGCCGCAACATCGCCTGGGTGCCGCAGCGCTCGCACCTGTTCCCGGGCAGTATCGCCGACAACATCGTCCTCGGCAGCGAAGGCGTGACGCGGGCCGACATCATTGCCGCCGCCGAAAAGGCCCAGGCCGACGCGTTCATCTCCCGGCTGCCGGAGGGCTACGACACCCCCCTCGGCGAAGACGGCGCCGGACTCTCGGGCGGCGAGATCCAGCGCATCGCCCTGGCACGGGCGTTCCTGCGGGACGCTCCGCTCGTGGTCCTGGACGAGCCCACGGCCAGCCTCGACCTGGCCAGCGAGGCCGCCGTAAACGCCGCCCTGGAAACCCTGGCGCGTGGGCGCACGATGGTCACCGTGGCCCACCGGCTGCACACGGTCCGCGAGGCGGACCGCATCGTGATGCTGGACGGCGGGCGCGTCGTCGCGCAGGGCTCGCACGATGAGCTGGCCGGGCGGCAAGGCCCCTACCGCGACCTGCTCGAGGCGTCCCTGCCGGTGGCGATGGAGGTGTCGGCATGAAGACGCTGGTCCGTCTCCTCAAGCTCGGCCACGAAGCGCGCTGGCCCTTCGCACTGGGCGCCCTGCTGGCATTCGTCGTGGTGCTCGCCAACGTCGCCCTGCTCGGGCTGGCCGGCTGGTTCATCGCGGCCATGGCGGCGGCGGGCCTTGCCTCCGCCGCCATCAACTACTTCACGCCCGCGGCGGGCATACGCGGTTTCGCGATACTGCGCACGGCCGGCCGCTACGCCGAGCGCATCGTCAACCACGACGCGACGTTGCGCCTGCTGAGCCGCCTGCGTGTCTGGGTGTACCGGCGCATCGAGCCGCTGGCACCGGCCGTGCTCGCACGCTACCGCAGCGGTGACGTGCTGGGACGGCTGGTCGCCGACGTGGACACCCTCGACAATGCCTGGCTGCGCGTGTTCTCGCCCGCGCTCGTTGCCTTGGCCGCCGCGGCCGCCATGGTCCTATTCCTGCTGTTCTTTTCCGTACCGGTCGCTTTCATCGACCTCGCTTTGCTGGCCGTGGTGGGCGTGCTGTTCCCCTTCCTCGTACAGCGGCTCGCGCGCCAGCCGGCGGACCAGGCCGCCTCACTTGCCGGAGAGATCAAGGCCGAACTCCTGGACGATTTCGCCGGGCTCGCCGAACTGCAGGTACTCGGCGCCGACGTACGGCGCCGCAAGGCAAGCGCCCGCCGCAACCGGTCGCTGGGCCGCGCGCAAGATCGCGGACTCGCGCTCGAGGCGTTGGCGACGGGCGGCATCGTGCTCGCGACCGGGGCCGCCGTGTGCCTGACCTGGCTGACCGTCGCGCCCGCCGCCGCAAGCGGCCGGATGGATCCGCTCTACCTGCCGCTGCTCGTGTTCTTCGTCCTCGCCAGCCTGGAGGCGGTGCAGGGGCTTCCCGGTGCCTTCCGAGCCCTCGGCGACACGCTGGCCGCCGCACGCCGGGTCTTCGAAATCGCCGACGAGCCTCCCGTGATCCAGGAGGATCCACACCCCGTCGCCACTGTCGCATCCTGCGACCTGAGCGTCGAATCCATCCGCCTGCGCTACGGACCGGATCTCGGCTGGGCGCTCGACGGGGTCGGCTTCGAGTTGCCCGCCGGAGCCGCCGTTGCCATTGTCGGCCCATCCGGGGCGGGCAAAAGCTCGCTGGCCCAATTGCTGCTGCGATTCCGCGAACCCGATTCCGGCAGGATCCTTCTCGGCGGCGAAAGAATCGAGTCGTATTCATTCGAGGCGGTGCGCTCGCAATTCGCGTGGGCTGCGCAATCCACCCGCCTGGTCAGTACCACACTGCGGGAAAACCTGCGCCTGGCCCGCCCCGACGCCGACGATGCGATACTGTGGGCCGCGCTCGAAACCGTGGGCCTTGCCGCCGAAGTGCACGGCCTCGAACGCGGCCTCGACAGTTTCGTAGGCGCAGGCGGCATGATGCTCTCGACCGGACAGGCCCGGCGCCTGATGCTCGCCCGCGCTTGGCTCAGCCCGTCACCTATCCTGCTGCTCGATGAACCCACGGAAGGACTCGATGCCGCCAACGAGCGTGCCATCATCGACACGCTCGCCGAAAAACGCGGTGAGCGCAGCCTGCTGTTGATCACGCACCGGCTCTCCGGTCTTGAGAAAATGAATGAAATTATCGTCCTTGATCGCGGCCGCGTAACGGAACGCGGTCGGCATGCTGATTTGCTGGCACATGAAGGCGGCCTGTATCGCCGAATGGCGGAATACATAATTTCCTGAGTTCTTGACTGAGATTAATTACCAGCTCAATTAATGGGTCTACAATGCCGCCAGGCTTATTGTGGAGCGGCATTCGTGGAACCCAGTCAGCTGGCCGTGGATCTTTCGAGGTGGCAGTTCGCAGCCACCGCTCTCTATCACTTCCTGTTCGTCCCACTCACGCTCGGTCTCTCGGTCATGCTGGCCGCGATGGAGACCGTGTATGTGGTCACCCGCCGGGAAATCTTCAAGGACATGACGAAGTTCTGGGGGAAACTGTTCCTCATCAACTTCGCCCTTGGTGTCGCAACCGGCCTGACGATGGAGTTCCAGTTCGGCACGAACTGGTCTTTCTATTCGCACTTCGTGGGTGACATCTTCGGCGCACCGCTGGCGATCGAGGGCCTGATGGCGTTCTTCCTCGAATCGACCTTCGTCGGCCTGATGGCCTTCGGCTGGGAGCGCCTTTCCCGGGGCAAGCACCTGTTCGTCACCTACATGGTGGCGCTGGGCTCCAACCTGTCCGCGCTGTGGATCCTGATCGCGAACGGTTTCATGCAGGCCCCGACGGGCGGACACTTCAACCCGATCACCCAGCGCATGCAGCTGTCCAACTTCGGCAACCTGATTTTCAGCCCCGACGCGCAGGCCAAGTTCGTGCACACCACGGCAGCCGGCTTCGTGCTCGCGGCCGTGTTCGTCTGCGCGGTCAGCGCCTGGTACCTGCTGCGCAACCGCCACGTGGAGATGGCACGCCGTTCCTTCCGCATGGCCGCCATTTTCGGGCTGTTCGCCTCGCTTGCGACAATCACGCTCGGTGACGCGCTCGGCTTCGAGAACGTCGGGGTGCAGCCGCCCAAGATCGCCGCCATGGAAGCCATGTGGCACACGGAGACAGCGCCCGCGCCCTTGAAGGTCATTGCCGTCCCGGACAGCAATGAGCAAAAGAACCTGTGGTCGCTCAACGTGCCCTGGATCGGCGGCATGATGCTCACGCACTCGATCCACAAGGAGGTTCCGGGCATTATCGAGCTGGAGAACCAGGCAAAGGGCAAGATCAGGAACGGCATCCCAGCACTGCTCGCGCTCAAGCAACTGCAGAAAACACCGGGCGATGCCCAGGCGATGAGCACCTTCCGCTCGCACGAGAAAGACCTCGGCTACGCCTTCCTGCTGCAACGCTACGCGCCTGACGTCACGAAAGCGACGCCGGCCCAGATCGACAAGGCGGCCCGCGACACCATCCCACCGGTAGGGATCACTTACTGGGCCTTCCACCTGATGGTCTACTTCGGCTTTGCCATGCTGGCCTTCTTCGTGCTGGCCACGATGTTCTCGCTCAAGCGCAGCGAATTCCGAAGGCGTTGGTTCCTGCACCTGTCCGTGTGGGCACTGCTCCTGCCGTACCTGAGCGTCGAGCTGGGATGGGTCACCGCCGAAATGGGCCGCCAGCCATGGACGGTTTACGGCGTGCTGCCGACCTGGCTGTCCGCCTCGACGCACAGCGTCGGCTACATGATCTTCTCGCTGGCGGGCTTCATCACCCTCTACTCGATCTTCATCGTGATCGAGGTGTTCCTGATGCGCCGCGCAATCATCCAGGGCCCCTCGCCCAAGTCGGGTGGCGATGACGCACAGGCTGCGCCCGTATTCGCACCGGAAGGAGGCAGAGCATGACTGGTTCGGAAGTATTCCGTTATATCGGCTGGTTCCTGCTGGCCATCCTCGCGCTCGCAGGCGCGGCCATACTGAGCTACTGGGCACCCTGGTATTTTGCCTGGGTGGTCGGTACCGCGATGATCATCCTGATCTCCGCCTTCGCCGGCTATCTCTATGATCGCCAGGCCGGGGAGCACGGCGAACAGGGCGAAAACCCGCAAACCGGTTCGGGAGTGTAGCCATGGAAACCTACGTTGTATTGAAAGTCATCTGGTGGCTGCTGCTCGGGGTCCTGCTCATGGGCATCGGCATCATGGTCGGCCAGGACATGGGCGTCGGCACCTCGCTGCGCTACCTCGGGCGCACCGACAACGAGCGTCGCGCCGTCCTCAACATGATAGGGCCGCACTGGGACGGCAACCAGGTCTGGTTCATCCTCGGCGGCGGCGCGATCTTCGCGGCGTTCCCGACGGTGTACGCAACGCTGTTCTCGGGCCTCTATATTGTCATGCTGCTGCTGTTGTGGTCGATGATCCTCCGCCCGCTCGGGTTCGAGTACCGCAGCAAGCTGGATTCACCCAAGTGGCGCAGGCGCTGGGACTGGGCACTGTTCGCCAGCGGCTTCGTGCCCATGCTGGTCTTCGGCACCGCCGTCGGCAACGCGCTGCGCGGCTTCCCGTTCCAGTTCAACGACATCATGCAGTCGTTCTACCCGCACGGTTTCGGCTTCATCAGTCTGTTCAATCCGTTCTCGGTCATCATCTGCGGCGTGATGGCCGTTGCCCTGTCGCTGTTCCAGGCCGGCGCCATGGTCTCGCTGCGCAGCGAGGGCGCCATCCTGGAACGCGCCCGCAAGCAGATGACCTGGAGCGGAATTACCGCGCTGGTCATCTTCACTGTCGGCGGCATCTGGCTCAGCCAGTTGAACGGCTACGCTCCAGGCACCGGAACCAATCCCGGCATGCCCGCAGCGCCGCTGGACAGCACGGCCGTCATGACGCACGGCGCCTGGCTGCATAACTACTTTGCCTACCCGGTATTGTTCATCGTGCCGATCCTCACCTACGCCGGCATCCTCGCGGCACTGTGGTTCTCGAGCCGCAAACAGCATGCCCTGGCCTGGTGGTCGGGCGCGCTGGCCTGGATTGCCACGCTCGGCACCGTCGGCGCGGCCATGTTCCCGATGATCGCCCCGTCCTATGCCAACGTCAACCAGAGCCTGACGGTGTGGAACGCGAGCTCCTCGCTGACCACGCTCGGCTGGATGCTCGGCTGCGCGCTGGTGTTCGTGCCGCTCATCTTTGTCTATACCAGCTGGGCTTTCCGCGTGATGCGCGGCACGATCGGCCCCGAGGACGTGGAGAAGGCCGACCGCGAAGGCGGAGAGAGTTACTAAGGCCGTTACGCGGTGGGTGCCGTCCTGCCGTGGCTAACTCATCAGGCGCCCGGCGACGCAAGCCGGGCGCTTTCTTTTGGGGAAAACCGCACTGCGGACCCGGGCTTTTCCAACAAGGGTCGCAAGCCCGCCCAGACATTGTCCAGGACCCGCGGCTCGCCCGCGGCCTTCGGATGCAGGCCATCGGTCTGCATCAACCCGGGATGCGTCGCGACGCCGGCAAGGATTTCCCGCACCAGGGGCACGCCCGTGTCCCGGGCCACCTGCCTGAACATATCGACGAAGCGCCGTGTATAGACGGGACCGTAATTGGGCGGCATGCGCACGCCGACCAACAACACGCGTGCACCGGATCCGCGGGCAAGCCTGACCATGCCGGCCAGGTTGGATTGCATCTGCTCCAGGGGCAGCCCCTGCAGGCCGTCGTTGCCTCCGAGCGCGATGATCACGATCGCCGGGTGATAGCGCTTCAGGTCATCCGGCAAGCGCGCCAGTCCACCTGCGGTGGTGTCGCCGGGGATGCTCGCGTTGACCACCCGGTACCGGTAACCGTCCTGCGCGAGTCTTTGATCGAGCAAATGTACCCAGCCCTTGTCCATTGGTATCTTGTAAGCTGCACTGAGGCTGTCGCCCACGACCAACAGCACCGGCGCCGAAGCCTGAGCGCCGCGCGCCACACCGGAAAGGAGTAAGCCCACCATGGCGAGCACCGCGAATCCTGCCGAAATCGAGCGCAACAACTGTCTGCTCTCCTGTCATGCCTTGAGGAAAGAGGTTAGCAGCCCCGAGGGGCCGTTGCCCATCCTCGACGGCATCGACTTGAGCATCGCGCAAGGCGAAGCCGTAGCGATCATCGGGCCGTCCGGCTCGGGCAAGACCACCCTGCTCGCGCTGCTGGCCGGGCTCGACGAACCGTCCCGGGGCACCGTGCAAATGTTCGGCCAGCCACTGGCCGGGCTGGACGAGGATGGACGGGCCGGATTGCGGGCCGGGCGCGTGGGTTTCGTCTTCCAGGACTTCAACCTGTTGCCCCGCCTGACCGCGGAGGAAAACGTCAGGATCGGCGCCGAACTCGGCGGCGTGGCGGACGCCGGGGAAAGCACCCGCGAGGCGTTGAAGGCCGTCGGCCTGGACCAGCGGGCACGGCACTTCCCCGCGACCCTGTCCGGCGGCGAGCAGCAACGGGTCGCCATCGCCCGGGCCTTCGCGCCCGGCCCCGAACTGCTCTTCGCCGACGAACCGACCGGGAACCTCGACACGCTCAACGGCGAGCGCATCATCGAACTCCTGTTCCGCCTGCACGCCGAGCATCGCACGACCCTGGTGCTCGCCACCCATGACGAGCGTCTGGCCCAGCGCTGTTCACGCCAACTCGTCCTGGAAAGCGGCCGGCTGACGCGTACATGAAAACGGCAATCGGCGCACAGGCACGCCTCTGGTTCCGCCGGGGCTTGCGGCGGGAACTGCGGCTGGCCCTCGTCACCCTGGTGCTGGCGGCGACGGTGACCGGCGGGCTCGCGTTCTTCTCGGCCCAGCTCGAGCGCACGGTCGTGATCGCCGCCGACGGCGCGCTCGGCGCCGACCTGGTGGTGCAGGACCACGACCCGTTGCCGGACTCCATAGCGGCACAGGCCGGAAAGTCGGGACTCACGCTGACCCGCGAGACCAGCTTCCCCACGGTGGCCGTCGCCGGCGACAAGCTCAAGCTTGCCAGCGCGCGGGCACTCGACGCCCCCTACCCATTGCGGGGCACGATCCAGTTGCGCCGTACTGAAGGCGGGCCCGCCGTTACCGTCAAAGGCGTGCCCAAACCAGGCTCTGTCTGGACCAGCCCGACGCTGGCCGCCGCCCTGGACCTGCATATCGGCGACAGTCTGAAACTGGGGCACAGCCGTTTCAGGATCGATGCACTGGTTCTGCGCGCCCCCGGCGCCGGCATCGACCTGACCGGCATCGCGCCCCTGCTGATCATGAATCGTGCCGACCTGCCGGCCACCGGCCTTGCCGGAACCCAGAGCCGTATCCAGCACAAGCTGCTGGTCTCCGGGCCACCCCAGGCCGTGCAGCGCTTCCGCACACGGATCAAATCCGCTTTGCCTGCAAGCGCGGAAATCCGTGATATCAACGACGTCAATCCGGGACTGCGCACGCCGCTGACAACCACCCTGGACTTCCTGCGCCTGGCCGTGCTGACCACGCTGTTGATCGCCGCTGCCGCCCTGATCCAGTGTGCGCGCTATTACCGCGTGCGACAGCAACGCAGCGTAGCGATCCTCAAGACGCTGGGCGCATCGCGGGGAAGGATTCGCAAACTCTATTCCCTCGAAGCGCTCTACCTCGCCCTGGTTGCCAGTCTTGCCGGCACCCTGCTGGGCTGGTGCCTGTCGCTCCTGTTCGGGGCGCTGGCGCGGCGCTGGTTCGGGCTCGTCCTGAGTCCCGGCTCCCCCACTGCCCTGCTCTATGCGCCCGCCGCGGTTTTCCTCTTCGCCGCGGGACTGTGGCTGATACCGATACTCGGGCTGACCGGCACCCGCCCGATCCAGTTGCTGCGCGAGGGCCTGACGGGCATGCGCGCTACCCTGCTGCCCTTCGCCGCCGCCCTGGTCACGCTTTTATGCCTGTTGCTTTCGTTCGGCACGCATCGTTTCGGACTGACCGCCTGGACACTGGCGGCCGGCATCGGCCTCGCCGCGCTGGTCGCCGGCGCCGGCTACGTGCTCCTGCGCCTGCTGGGGGCGCCGACCATAAGCCTGCGGTCCTCCCTGCGCTACGGCCTCGGCAACCTCGCGCGCAACCGCGGGCGCAGCCTTGGCGAGCTGATCGCCTTCGGACTGGTCATTTGCGTCATCCTGCTTCTTACGGGCGTACGCCACGATCTGCTCGCCAGCTGGCGGGCCCATCTGCCCGCCAATGCACCCGACCATTTCGTCGTCAACGTCCAGTCGGGCGAGAAGCAGGCCGTCAGCGACTTCCTGGCCCGGGAAACCGGGCACGCTCCGAACATGTTTGCGATGGTGCGCGCGCGATTGACCGCCATCAACGGCACAGCGGTATCGCAATGGGCGTCGCGCATCGAGGACGGGCGTGGCCAGCGCCTCCTGGACCGGGAGCAGACGCTGAGCATGCGCACACACCCGGGCAACGGCAACGCACTCGTGGCCGGAAACTGGTGGCGTAAGCAGGACGCTGGCAAGGACCTGGTGTCAGTGGACGACAGCTGGGCGAAAAGCGTGCACGTGGGACTGGGCGATACACTGGCGTTCAATCTCGCCGGGCGCGAGTTGAAACTGAAGGTGGCCAGCCTGCGCACGGTCAAGTGGCAGAGCTTCGAACCCAATTTCTTCCTGGTCACCCCGCCCGGCACGCTCGCAGACTACCCCACCACGTGGATCACCGCCATTCACCTGGGCGAAAACGATCATGTCGCGCTGGATCTGTTGAAACAGTTCCCCAATCTCACCGTGATCAACGTCGGCGTGATCATCAGCGCGGTCGAAGACCTGCTGCGCCATGCCACGCTCGCGCTCGCGACCGTCTTCGCACTCTCCCTGGTGGCGGCCGCGCTCGTCTTGCTGGCGGCATTGCAGGCAGTCCGCGACGAGCGGATGCGGGAAATCGCCCTCTTGCGTGTCTTGGGCGCTCGTCGGCGGCAACTACTGGGCGCGCTTGCCACGGAATTCATCATGCTGGGAGCGGTAGCGGGCAGCACGGCCGGCCTGATAGCCGCCGCTACCGGTTACGCCCTGGGCCGCTGGGTGCTCGACCTGGATGTCAGCTTCGATGCCTGGCTGCTGCTGGCGGGCGGGCTGGCCGGCACCGTGGGGATCGGATTGATCGGCCTCGCCGCCACCCATGGCCTGACCCGGGTCACGCCGAGCCATGCCCTCAGGCACAGTCACTAATACACGGTATCTGAGTTATTGGATTGGATTTATTCAGCTCAGCTGATGCTAGCCCATTCAAGCGTTTGGGTTGGAAGGCCCCTGGATGGCCAATTTGGAACGAACGGCACGAATGCACAAATCGTCCATAAATAGCCACTTGTGTTCTTTCCCGAACTCGGCCGCTGCCGAAAGATCTCGGTCAGAATTACTCATTAAATATAGAAATCTAATTGGGAATACTGGTTCTAAAGATTCCCGTTACTATCACCTGCCGTATAGCCTAGTGAGTTCGCCTCCGTTTAATATTTCAATCTCACGGTGCGAAAATTTGATTGCATCCATATCTTGAAAACGGGTTAACACTCTGCTCACAGTTTCCGGAGTCAAACCAAGATACCTGGATATGTCATATCGAGTCATAGGTAATTTGTACTGTGTTTTCGAAAATCCTCTTTTATACAATCGGCTCCCGAGATTTTCAAGAAATACCGCCACCTTCTGGTCAGCTGAGTGCATAAGGGAATGTGCCTGTAATCTTTCGAGACTTTGGCTCATGAGCCGTAATAGCTGCATCGACAACCCCCGCATGAATTTTTCGGCCTCATCGAGTGGGATCTGATACAACATAACCGTATTCAGCGCAATCGCAGAAACACCATGAGTTCTTTTATATAGGCTATTGACATCTGCTAAATCTCCAGACAAGCAGAAATCCAGTACTTGCTCATCTCCATCTTGATTAACAAAACAGCACTTCACGCACCCAACACGGACTAATATCAGATCTTCATAGTAATCACCTTGACGAAATATGTAAGTTCCTTTATGTAGCGGACCGTTTGGTTTTATGATGTCGATAAAATGTTGGAAAGCTTCATCCGAACCATCAAGAGATAAATCCGATCCTGATAGACTTAGGTAAGCCTCGTGCAAGCTGGCTATATTGAAATCGCTTTTTAAGGTGAACGTAGCCCTTCTCTCCAACAACAGACAACGCCGGCCTTGTTGCTACATTGGTTATCTCTGCTTTTACTCCCCATATTGATTAATGTCAATGGTATAGCTGCTTTATGACCAGGCCATCGCCAGGATTCGATATACGCGGCTGCATGATCGGACTGCCCCCGGGCCAACTTGTCATCTACCTGTTGATTTGCATCCCAAATAGACCCGGAATTTACATATTGATTCGACCCAGTCGTTCATTCAGGAGGCGGCCCCGTCACGGGTAAAATGCGACTTGCCATGGGTCAATTTTAGGTGCACGTTTCTACGCGGTATGGATCAAAGTTCGGCGCAAATCAACAACTGGTATTGTTTCTGAGCACATCTGCCTTCCATGACGGCTTCAGCACCTGCTTACAGCCAGATTGCCAGAAGTGCCATAACTAAGAATCCCAAAACAGCGAACAGCCATTTCTGGAATCGATACCCGGGGCTATCAAATTGCGTCTTTATGATGTCCATCGCGGCAATGTAGACGAATGTGCCGGCACCGAGCGAATCGAATGTTGCTTCGAATAGTTGGGCGCCGTGCGGCGTGAGAGACAGGCCCACGCTTCCACCCACAATAATGCCCAAGGGGGTCATGGTGGTGAAGAAGATCAGCTGTGGCAACACACGGCGTAGACGCGCGCCTGTCCTTGCGTACCCGACACCGAGAGCAAACCCCGCGGCGCCTTTGTGGGCGATGATCGCCAGGAAAACAATGATGATTCCGGCAAGCGCCTGTTGGGAGCCCAGCGCAAGCCCGAGGATGACAGAATGCACCGAAAGCACAATCAACAGGATTACGGGATAATACCTTGTACCCTCATCCTCTGGCTGCCACGCTGTCTCATGCCGCGCAGTTACAGACGTTCGATTTGAGGAAAGATCTCCACTACCTCGATGATCGCCAACAAGGACACCCTCGATGAGCAGGATTAGCATGAATCCGGCGCCCGCCAGCAAGAGCGCTAATGGATAGTCGACGTGGGGAAGCGTAGTTCTGAACTGCGCCATCCCATCGCCTAGTAAATGAATGAGTCCCGCGCCTCCCAACACGCCGCCGGCAAAGGTGTCACTCAAGGCAAGAATGCGGTCACGGGCCTTGCGCCCGTTAAGGAACCACGGCAGGAGCGTTCCAGAAAGCCCCACGATCGCCACCACCACGGCGATGGCGACCTTGAGTGTAAAGACTTCATAGATGTTCATGAATCTCGCGTCTCCGGTTCAGAACGATTTGCTGATGCCCAGATAAAATCCTCGCCGCGCTCCATACTGCGGCGCGCCGACGCCGATGCCTGAGCCATCACGCAACTCGTAGACACGGTCGAGCAGGTTTAGGATGGTAACCCGCACCCTCAGCTTTCCGAGGCTGCCCGCCTCCACTTCGCGCCAGGCGCCAAGGTTGAACACCGTGTAGGAGGGCTGGCTCTGGGTGTTGGCGAACCCGCGGCGCAGACCGCTGCCGAACAAGGCGTCCAGGGTGTAATGCGTGCCGCGCCAGACGTAGCCGACCCCGCCCGAGGCGGTCCAGGTCTGGTCATGGTCGAGATGCACCCAGTGGGTGTCGATGTAGGCCAGCTCTGCCGGGTCGAAGTTGTATTGGCCCGAGACCACCTGCGTGCCGAATGCACGCGAGTACGCCGCGTTGAAATAGGTCGAGAGGTTGCCTTTCTGCCGGCTGGTCGAGAGTTCGATACCCCAGACCTTCCCGCGCGCGTAGTTGAAGGGCGAATAGACGAGCGCCTGGCCGAACTGGCCCTCGTCAAGCAGATCGGTGGCGGTCTTGTAGTAGGCGTCGAGGCCGATAGTCCAGCCCGGCTCCACGACTTGGTTGATGCCAAGGTCATAGTAATTGTCCCGCTCCGCCCTGACGTCGGTGTTGGCGCCGGAGGGCAGCTGATTCGTGGTGTTCTCGAATTTGGCGATGTCGGTCGGCGTAATCAGCTCGTAGGTGGGCGGGGTGAAGTAGCGCGAGTAGCCGCCGTGCAGCGAGGTCGCATCGGTGATCTTGTAGACGAAGTTGATGCGCGGGCTGAGTTGGTGCTCGCGGACGTAGCCGTCGGAGACGTCGTAGCGCAGGCCGTAGTTCAGCGTGAACGCGCCGAGCGGCTGCCACTGCTCCTGCAGGTAGGCGCCGTAGAGGTTGGCGACGATGCCGCCGTTGTCCACTACGGTGATGGGGACGCAGGGTTGTTGGGTCGGGTCGCAGTTGGGGTCGTTGGTGCGAAAAACCGAGGAGGTGTTGTCGCTGGTGGTGCGCTCGTGGTCGACGAACAGGCCCCAGCGCAGCGTGTGCCAAGCATTGAGGTCGTAGCTCGTGTCCTCCTGCAGGCCGTTGGAGATGTTGCGCCGAAAGACCTTCGCGGCGACGCCGTTATAGATCAGGTCGCCGATCTCGTCCGGGTTGTAGGTCACGCTCGTGTAGCGCCCGACCAGTGCGACCTGGTAGCTGAGCGGGCCCTGGTAGCCTTCCAGGAAGGCGATGCCGTAGTCGCCCAGTTCGCGCTGGCTCTCGTTGATCCGGGAGGACGGATAGTCCGACACCCCCTGGAGCCGGTAGGTGGGGGACTGGCCGGGATTGACCGGAATCTGGAAGTTTCCCAGGAAGTGACCGAATATGGCGCCGAAGCGCGTGTGATCGTTCAATAGGTAAGAGACGTAGCCGAAGCCCCGATTCTGACCGGTGCGGTCGTGGGCGGGGTTTGCGGAGGGCGTCGGCGACTGGATGCCGAGGTCGTTCTGCAGATAGGTCCCGGTGGCGTAGTAGGTCAGCTTGCCAGCGGAACCACCGTATTCGAGACTCGGCTCGATGAGATCGTGGCTGCCCCCGTACAAATCGGCCTCGCCGCCGTTGCGAAGTGAATCCTTGGTGGAGATGTCCACCACACCTGCCGTGCGGTAGCCGTACTGGGCCGGCAGGGAGCCGGTGAGGAATTCCAGGTTCTTGATGAATCGCGCGCCCAGCGTGGAGCCGAAGCCGGAGATAAATTCCGGCAGCAGGATGCCATTGATCCGGTACTGGACATCGGCGTGATCGCCGCGCACGTGGATCTGGCCGAAAGAGTCTTTCACCACCCCCGGTGCCTGCAGAAGCACGTCCTGAAGGGGCGAATCCTGGCCCCGGGGCAGGGTTTGGATCGCCTGCGCATCGAAGGTGTAGCTACTGGTGCCGGTCTCGGGATCCAGGTTGTTGCGGGCCCGATCGAGTCGCTGGGAAATGACGGTCAACGGGGTGAGTTGGGTGACCGCACCAGTGTTGGTCGATGGGGCCGGGACAGCCATGATCGCCGGCGTTGCCGTGGTGGCACGAGTGGTGTTCGCGGCACCATGCGCAGGCGCAGCAAAGGTCGACGCGAAGAGGCATGCCGCCAGTGCGGCACTTTGGATGAATCGGTACATGGTCTTTTCCCTGAAGTGGGGGTGCCCCATGCAGACACGAATACGCGCGGCAAGGCGCCTGCAAGGGGCGGGACACTCCATCGCACGATGGAGCGTATCAAGTGCTTGTCATATCAGGAAAAGTCCGCGGGCGGGGCGCGAATGGCGTGTGGGGTCCTATTAAGGCGGTAGCTGGGAAGCGTGGACCCTACCAGCCTGGGCAGGAGGACAGGGTCATACGTATCACATACACCGAGCCCACTGAGTTGGCAAATTGGGCAAAGGAACTCGTCTTCCAGGTGTTCGTGTTCATGAGCCAATGCCGCAGAACAAAGGAGGAAGAAAGCCTGGAGGGAAATCAGACTCTGGCGCTTGTTAACCCACGTCGCCGGTGCGGCGAAATCGCTCAAGTCGGAGGCGCAGCAGACTGATGTTGGGGACATGTCAGGCACTTGCAAAGGCCATAACAGGCAGTATAGCGATCTTGTCAAGCCCACGCCGCTCGTCCGAGAAGGGTCGGCGGCGACTCGGACAAAAATCGCCCAATGCCGTTTACAGGAATGGATCGCCCGGGGTTTTCCGAAGACGGGAGCGTTTGCGTCAGACAGCTATCCTAGGCGCCACTGAGTCTCCCAGGTCGAATGGCGGTTTTCGGCCCTGCATAGAGTCCGTTATGAGTCGGTCCCCGCGAGGCAAGAATCAGCCAGGAACGGCCGGTCAGGTCTGTGCTCCATACCGGTCATTGATTCACTCGGCATTTGTGAGATTTCGCTCGATGCCTTCAACTAGCGTCCCTAAGCTCCTCGCGAATCACTTTGCGAAGGCTCCCCACAGTGACCGGCGCTTCCTCGTCCTGGATAGCCGCACGTAGCGCCTCATTGATCGCTGTCTGATAGCCAATCCCTTTCGCTTCAGCCTTTGACCGAAACGCCTCGATGACCTCGTTGTCCAGCATGATCGTGATACGGGTCTTGCCTTTGGAGGGGACTACCGATCCACGACGACCCTTGCTGAAATCGTACTGCTTACGCATCGTATTGCTCCGCCTCTCTAGGGCTCGCCTTGCGAGCGGAAATAAGACGCGTCCGCTCGTCGCGCGGGGTATGGACCACAACCAGCAAGCGACCCAATGCATCCATGCCTAGGGTGATGTAGCGATCCTCGTCTGTGGCATCTGGATCTGCGATCGTTAGCGCCATCGGGTCGCGCAACGCCTGCTCGGCATGCGCAAAACTCACTCCATGTTTTCTGAGGTTCGCTGCCGCCTTGGCCGGGTCATATTCGATACCCATGGACTGATTATGCATATATTATGCATACCTGTCAAGAGGCAAGTCTTTCGGCGATGCAGCAGCCCGTTTCAGGCCGAATGACTACTTTGTGGAGGCAGGCTGATAGGCAATGGTCGGCCGAGGCTGTGTGAGAACGCATAATTTGAAGGAAAGCGCAGCGGGCAGCACC
>OBLK01000019.1_pt1 | contig 103075 bp, 78 predicted proteins | sample 1518871 | NCBI WGS metagenome assembly OBLK01 (sample SAMEA2464837, study PRJEB22497) | soil metagenome | biome: Grassland; feature: Farmland; material: Clay | place: Australia | collected 2013-02-01 | depth 0.8 m
CGCGGAGAGCTCGGAGAGGGGGCTCCCAGGGGGGGAGAGCGGGTGGAGGGGGGCAGAAAGTTGGTACTACAACATGAAAAAATATTTTTTTGAAACCATCTCAAGAAAAAATTATATGGGAGCCCCCCCGCCGGCGGGCGTGATGGGGGACACGGCGCCCACGTGGAGGCGGCGGGCCGCCAGCCGGGGCAGGCGGGCGAGAAAGCCGAAGAACAGCCGGATGTGCATCGAGGTGAGCAGCGCATTGTCCCGCCCGTAGCGAAAATGCGACACGCCGCCCTCCTCGGCGCTGAAGTAATGTACGGGGGCGGGCAGGCTCAGCGCCGGCACACCCTCCCAGGAAAGGCGCACCACCGCCTCCACGTCGAAATCGAATCGGCGCATCGCATGGCAGTGCGCGAGCATGATGCGCGCCAATGGGGCGATGGGATAGACCCTGAAGCCGCACAGGGAGTCATCGATCCCCGCCCACAGGGTCTCGAGATTGGCCCACCAGTTGGAGATGCGCCGTCCCTTGACCCGGACCGCCGGGGCGCTGGCATCGAAGACCGGACGCCCCAGGACCATGGCGCCGGGGTGCTCGAGCGAGGCCTGCATGAAAGCCGGGATGCGCCCGGCCGGGTGCTGGCCGTCGGAGTCCATGGTGAGTGCGTGCGTGTAGCCGCGGCTCAGCGCTTCGGCGAAGCCCTCGAGCAGCGCCGCGCCCTTGCCGCCGTTTCGCGGCCTCACGAGCACGGTCAGCCCCGGATCCTCGGCCGCCATGGCCTGAAGCGCCGCGGCCGTCCCGTCGGTGCTCCCGTCCACCACCACCCAGACCGGGGTCCAGCGTTCGCGGGCGGCCCGCACGGTCTCGAAGACCTTCGCCCCGGGGTCGTAGCTGGGAATCAGCACCAGATGGGTTCTCGAGGGCGCACTCATGGGTCGCCGGATCCAGCAGGCTTGTGGCCCTCATAATCAATTACTTGCAGCGCTTGCCGAGCCCCAAACCAGCCTGTCCCTGGTACACCGGATCTCAACGCGGCACATTCCTGGTACACGGATTCATTCGCGTCTCGGATGGCACGAGTGCCCTCGGGTATAGCCTTGGTCATTCTCTCAATTCCGCGCGCACCCGAAGAATGCCAGAGCATTGCCGGTAGACCAGCATGAGCTCCTGGCTTCCTCCGACGCCATCTATCTTGAATTGCATGAAGTACGTATTTTCTGTATTCTAAGCATATTCGAGGAGTTCAGTACCATGCATTCCGAACAGATTTTCACAGTGACCTCGGCCGACTTTCAGCGAAACATCGGGCTGTACCAGGACGAGGCGCTGAAAAAGCCGGTTGCCATCACCAAGAACGGCCGGCCGCGGACCGTGCTGATTTCGGTGGAGGAATACGAGCGGCTCAAACGGCGTGATCGCCGGGTGGTCGCCGCTGGCGAGGTGTCCGACCGCCAGATCGCGGCACTTCGGGAAGCCAAGGTGCCAGACCGGTTTGCTGACCTCGATGCCGAGCTCAACGACTGGAAGCCGTGAGCTTCCCGGACCCGCACCCGGGTCTTGTCATCCGTTACGTTTATCTCTGGAAACGCGAGCACGACGAGGGACGCGAGGAGGGAAGTAAGGATCGCCCCTGCGCCATCGTTGTATCGGTTCTCGACGAGGACGGCGAGCCGCAAGTCATGGTCCTCCCCATCACACACAGCGCGCCGCTAGGCGCGCAGGACGCCATCGAGATTCCCTCCACGACCAAGCAGCGCTTGGGACTCGATTCCGAGCGGTCGTGGATCATGATCACCGAAGCGAACGAATTCGTGTGGCCCGGACCAGATCTGCGTCCAGTGCCCGGGCTCGATGACTCGACGATCGTACACGGGGTGCTGCCGCCGACATTCTTCGTCCACGTCCGCGACCGGTTTCTCGAACGCATCACGCGAGAAAGGGCCACGGCAATCCGGCGGACGGAGGAAACTTCTTCAGTCCTTGCGTAGGGACAGCGCAGTGCCGGACGGCTCCGGCGCGCGGCAGGGCGGATCGGCGAGCCACGCGCGCTGCGGGGCCTCGGCGAGCTGCGCGCGATACTCGCTCTCGAGCCTATGCATGCATTCCGGCACGTCGCCAGGCGGCTCGAAACGCTGTCCCAGGCGCACGCGGTAGTGGATCGGCAGCCGCGGCGCCTTGAGCAACGGCCAGCCCTTGCCGAGATAGGGAGAGTCGGTTTCGATGAGCACCGCCTGGATGGGCACGCGGGCGTGCCGGGCGATGACCGCGACGCCTGCCGTGAGAGGGTTGACGGGCGAGCATCGTGTGCGCGTGCCCTCCGGAAACAGCAGCACCGAGGAGCCCTGGCGCAGCTGCGCCACGGCGTCCTTGACCATGCGCCGCGGGGGATCGGAGCGAATGAAGCCCGCCAGGCGCGCGCCCGCCCCCAGGAACGGATTGGCGAGCAGCCCGGGCTTGAGGACACAGGCGAGATCCGGATGCCGCGTCAGCAGCACGATGGCATCGAAGGCGGTGGGGTGGTTGGGAGCGAGAATCAGCGCCGGCCCGCCCCGAAGCGCATCGAGCGCGGCGACATCCAGCCGATAGGCTCCGGTCAGGGTGAGAAAGCGCGAGAACAGCCGAAAGCCCGCCATCATGCTGTGGCGCGCCCAGGCGCGTCGCCGGCGGGCGGGCAGCGCCGTCAGCAACACGAGCGCGAGTATCGTCCAGACGAGGATCATCACGGCGAGCGTCACGAGCAGGCCGTAAGCGGTGAGGGCTTCGCGCAGTCTTCTCGGCACAGGCGCTTAAGGCCGCTCGCCCACCGCCTCGATCTCCACCGAGAGGTCGCGCCGGCAGATGTCGGCCTTCAGGTAGACCCTGTCGGCGCCGGCGCCGGCGGCCGAGTCGATCTCGGCCCGGATCGCCGGCAGATCGTTGGGATCACGGACGTACACTTTGTAGGTGAGCGAGTCCAGAGCGAATGCGCCGGCCTCGAAGCGGTTGGCTTCCTCGAGCAGCGCCTCGATGTTGGCCAGTGTCTCGCGCGTCTGCGCCGCCGGGTCGCCCTCGTGCATGGTGCGATGTCCGAGAATGCTCGAGGTGCCGGAGATCAGCAGCGTCACACCGCTGTGGCGCACCAGGGCGGCCCGGGAGAAGCTCGGGGAGCGCGGGCCGTACTGCGCCGGGTAGTGGTAGGCGCTCACCTGGCGGGGATTCTCGATGAGCTGCGGCGCGGCTCGGCCGGCGAGAAAATAGAGCGTGAGCGGGCCGTGCGCGCAGCCGAGGGCGCTTGCGGCCGGCACATTGCCGCGCACGCTCCGTCCGCACGAGACCAGCGCCTCCTGCCGCGCGCTGTTGAACTGGCGATAGCGCTCCGTGCCGTGGGTCTCGTGTGTGATGTCGGCAAAGTAGTTCCACACTCGCAGCAGGTGCGGGAAGCCCGCCGAATCGAGCGCCGCATGCATTTCCCGGTAGGCCCGCTCCGTCGCGCGCTCGAGCCCGGTGCGCCCGTCGGCCGCGCCGTCCTCGCTGGCGTGCAGCCTGCCGAAGAGGAACTCCTCGCTGTGAGTGTAGCGGACCATTCCGTGGGATCCGGACCGTACGCGACCGGCGGCGCGCCAACGCTCGATCACGGTGCCGCCGCCGAGGCAGGCCATGGCGACCCGCGCGAGCGGCAGGTGCGGCGGGCATTCGAGGGGCGCCTCCGTCCCCGGGCGTTCCCCGGCGAATACCGCCGCCCCCAGGGCATCGTCCCAGGAGCGCAACTGGGGACCGGCCTCGAGCAGTTCCAGGCGCAGAGGAGGGCGGGGGTCCATGGGCTCAAAGGGCTCCGGAGGCGGGCTCGCAACGGATGTCGCCGGCGCGCCGGCGCATGGCCGCGAAGGAGCGGCGCGGCATGGCGAGCGAGGTGACATAGTACAGCGCCTGGAAGGCGCGCAGCGAGCGCCACAGCGGCGTGTCGCCGAAAATGTCGCCCGAGAGAAACGACAGCAGCGCCTCGCGCATGCGCAGCGGGTTGTGCGGGTCCATGAACAGCGCCTGCATGGCGGGCCGCGTCATCCGGTAGACGAACCAGGCGAAGCACGCAGGTCCCCGGCGCACCTGCCGCTCGAAGCGGCGCAGGGCCGCGCGGCGGCGCCCGGGCGCCGTGAGGCAGGTGTCGATCGCCTCGGCGGCGGCGATCCCGCCGACCATGGCGAACAGTACGCCGGAGGAGAACACCGGATCGATGAAGGAGTAGGCGTCGCCGATCAGCAGGAAACGCTCGCCGTGCGTGTGTGCGCAGTTATAGGTGTAACTGCCGGTTGCCTCGACGCCGGTGACCCGCTCGGCGCCCGCGAGCCGCGCCTGGAGGGCCGGCGACAGGGCGATCGTCTCGAGGAAGAACTCCTCGAGCGCGCTCGAGCGGCTCTTCATGTAGTACGGCCAGACCACCGCGCCGACGCTCGTCACGCCGTCGGCGAGCGGGATGAACCACAGCCAGCCGTGCTCGAACCAGAATACCGTGATGTCCCCGGCGCGGGCGGCATCCTCGTGGCGCCACGCTCCGCGGAAATGCGCGAACATGGCGCAGCTCGCGTGCCGGGTGTTGCGTTGCTTGAGCCCCAGGCGGCCGCCGAGGAAGGTCTCGCGGCCGGAGGCATCGATCAGATAACGGGGGCGCCAGGCGCTTTGCGCGCCGTCCTCGTGCTCGGCGCGCACGAGCACCCGCTCCGGCGAGGGAAACTCGATGTGCCGCGCGCGGCAGCCTTCGATCACCTCGGCGCCGAGGCGCGCTGCGCGGCGGATCAGGATCTCGTCGAACGCGGAGCGGCGCACCTCGTAGGCCGAGGGCAGGGCCCGGTTCCAACTGTTGGCGAACGAGAAACGCTGCGCCCTGCCGTGCGAGGGCGAGTAGAACTCCGCACCGTGCTTGGGCAGGCCGATGGCGCGCACCGCCTCGGCCACTCCCAGCCGCTCGAGCAGCGGCAGGTTCGCCGGCAGCAGAGACTCGCCGATGTGAAAGCGCGGATGATGGCCTTTCTCCAGCACCACCACGCGGTGGCCCGCCTCGGCGAGCACACAGGCCGCGCTCGCCCCCGCGGGACCGCCGCCGACGATGAGCACGTCCGGTTCTTCCGGCGGGCGCACCGGTGGCACGCGCTGGGACATTGCCGGGCTTACCGGGATTTGTGATGGCGCGCCGTCTTGGCGCGGTGCGCTTTGCCGGCCAGGGTCCGGCCCACCTTCCTGGCGCCGCGCGCGATCGCCCGGCCGGCGTCGCGGGCGTCGCGGCCGATGGTCCGCCCGGCATCCTTCGAGTCGCGCTTGATGTGGTGGCGGGCGCCGCGGGTGTCGCGGGCCATCGCCTTGCCGAATTTGCGCGACGCCTTGGCGACCTGCCGTCCCACGTGCCGCGCATCGTGGCCGATGGTCCGCCCGACGTGCCGGGCGTCACGCGAGATCGTGTGGCCGATGTGCTTGAGGTCCCCGCCGAGGGTGTGCGAGGCGGCGAAGGCGGTGTGCGGCGCGACCGATAACAGCGCCACCAGGGCGCAGGCAAACGAGGTGGCAGGCTTCATGGGGGCATGCTCACGGAAAAAACTGCCGCGGATGGTAACCCATGTTGGGTCCCGAGGTGCCAATTGTCACGCGGTTCGGGCACACTCGCGCGGATGAGCACCGACCGGCTGCCGATTTCCGTCCTCAGGATCCGGCTCGTCCCCAGGCCTTGGGACGTGCTCGCCTTCCTGCTGGTCGTCGCCGCGCTGGCGTACCTGGCCTACGCCGGCCGCGGGCTGATCGCGCCACTGTCGCACCTTTCGGCCGAGCACATTTCCCTCGATCCGCGCGCGCTCCCCGGCTATGCGGCGCAGACCGCGCTGCGCATGCTGGTGGCGATGGGCGCCTCGCTCGTTTTCACGTTCACCTACGCGACGCTGGCGGCCAAGAGCCGCCGCGCCGCGGTGGTGCTGGTGCCGCTGCTCGACATCCTGCAGTCGGTGCCCATCCTCGGCTTTTCGTTCACCATCGTGTTCTTTCTCTCGCTCACGCCGGGACGGGCCGCGGGCGCGGAGTTGGCCGCCGTCTTCCTGGTCTTCACCAGCCAGGCGTGGAACATGGCGTTCAGCTTCTATCACTCGCTGCGCAACATTCCCGCCGAGCTCGACGAGGCGGCCAAGAGCTTTCACCTGGGACCGTGGATGCGCTTCTGGCGTCTGGAGGTGCCGTTCGCCATGCCCGCGCTCATCTGGAACATGATGATGTCCATGTCCGGCGGCTGGTTCTTCGTCGTGGCCGCCGAGGCGATCAGTGTCGGCCACACCACCGTGATGCTGCCGGGGATCGGCTCGTACATCGCCCGGGCCATCGCCGCGCGCGACCTCGGAGCCATCGGCTGGGCGATCGGCGCCATGAGCGTGGTGATTCTCATCTACGACCAGATCATGTTCCGCCCGCTGATCGCGAGCGCGGACTGGTTCCGCCTCGAGCAGGAGGCGGGGCTGACGCCCACCCGCTCGTGGGCGCTCACCATGATGCGCCGCTCCCGGCTGCTCTCGCTCGGCACCCACGCGTTCGCGGGCCTGGTGCGCCTGGGGTTCAACCGCGGTCCCTTCGCCGCCTCGCCCCCGAAGCGGGCCCGCTCGGGCGGGCGGCTGACCGATGTGCTGTGGTACACGGGGATCGCGCTGCTGCTGGGGCTCGTGGCCTGGAAAACCGGGCGGTTCGTGCTCTCGGGCGTTCCGCTGAGCCAGATCGGCCACGTGGTGCTGCTCGGCTCGTTCACCCTGCTGCGGATCGTGGTGCTGCTCGCGCTCGCGAGCGTGGTCTGGGTGCCGATCGGGGTGCACATCGGCATGCGCCCGCGCCTCGCCGCGGCGCTGCAGCCGGTGGCGCAGTTCCTGGCGGCCTTCCCGGTCAACCTGCTCTTTCCGGTGGTGGTCTCGGGTATCGTGTTCTTCAGGCTCGACCCCAACATCTGGCTGAGCCCCCTCATGATTCTCGGCACGCAGTGGTATATCCTGTTCAACGTGATCGCGGGCGCTTCGGCGATTCCGACGGAGCTGAAGCAGGTCGGCAGCAACCTGCGGGTGCGCGGCTGGCTGTGGTGGCGCCGGGTGGCGCTGCCCGCGGTGTTTCCGTTCTACCTCACCGGGGCGATCACCGCCGCGGGCGGCTCGTGGAACGCGAGCATCGTGGCCGAGGTGGCCAACTGGGGTAACCGGCATCTGGCCGCGCAGGGGCTCGGCGCCTACATCGCCGACGCCACCGCGGCCGGGAATTTCTCGCGCACGGTGCTCGGCATCGTCGTGATGAGCGTGTTCGTGGTGCTCATCAACCGCCTGTTCTGGCGGCCGCTGTATGCGCGCGCCGAGCGCAAGTTTCGCCTGAGCTGAACCGGGAGCCGCCGATGAACGCCAACGCGCACGCCCTCGCCGCCGAGCCGCTGTTGGAAGTCAAGGGCGTGGGCAAGAGCTTCCGCAAGGCCGACGGCGACGAGCTGGTGGTGCTCGATGCGGTGAACCTGAGCCTCCGTCCCGGGGAGATCGTCGGGCTCCTCGGCCGCTCCGGCTCGGGCAAGTCCACGCTCCTTCGGCTCATCGCCGGACTCGATGCGCCCTCGCGCGGGCAGGTGCGCTACCTCGGCGCGCCGGTCGAGGGACCCGCCGAGGGGATCTCGATGGTGTTCCAGAGCTTCGCGCTGTTCCCGTGGCTGACGGTGCTGGGCAACGTGCAGCTCGGTCTGGAGGCGCTCAGGCTGTCGGAGGCCGAAATCCGCAAGCGCTCGCTCGAGGCGATCGACCTGATCGGACTCGACGGCTACGAGTCGGCCTATCCGCGCGAGCTCTCCGGCGGCATGCGCCAGCGCGTGGGCTTCGCGCGCGCGCTGGTCGTGCATCCGAACATCCTGCTGATGGACGAGCCGTTCTCCGCGCTCGACATCCTCACCGCCGAGACGCTGCGCACCGACTTTCTCGAGCTGTGGGGCGAGGGCGACCTGCCCATCCGCTCGGTGCTGCTGGTCACCCACAACATCGAGGAGGCGGTGCAGATGTGCGATCGCCTCCTTATTTTCTCGACCCACCCGGGACGGGTGGTGAGCGAGATCCCCATCGATCTGCCACAGCCGCGCACCGCCGTCGATCCCCGCTTCCGTCAGCTCGTCGACCGTGTCTATACCGAGATGACCGCCAAGCCGCGCCAGACGCCCGAGGGTGTCCGGGGCGGGCTTTTCGCGCCCGTGATGCTCGATGCCACCCTCGAGCCGGTCTCGCCGAACCTGCTGGCGGGCCTGATGGAGGCGGTGAGCGAGCCGCCCTACGGGGGACGGGCCGACCTGCCGGCGATCGGCCATGCGCTGCACATGGAGGCCGACGATCTGTTCCCGGTGGCCGAGGCGCTGCAGATCCTGCGCTTCGCGGAGGTCGAGGGCGGCGATATCCGCCTCACCGAGGCGGGCCTCGCCTTCGCCCGCTCCGACACCGACGAGCGCAAGAGCATGTTCGCCGGCCACCTGTTGGCGCATCTGCCGCTCGCCGCGCACGTGCGCCGGGTGCTCGACGAGCGCAGCAGCCACCGGGCGCCGAAGAGCCGCTTCCTCGACGAGCTGGAGGATTACATGACCGAGGAGGCGGCCGAGCGGACGCTGCGCACGGTGATCAGCTGGGGCCGCTACGCGGAGATCCTGGCCTACGACGATCAGCGGCAGGTGTTCACGCTGGAGAACCCGACGTGACAATGGAGTCCGAGCGGCCGCCGCAGACGCGTCTGCTGATCGTCGATGACGACCGGGAGCTGTGCGCGATGCTCGCCGAGTATCTCGGCCCCGAGGGCTTCGCGGCGGAGACGGCCGCCACGGGCGGCGCGGCGCTCGAGCGCCTCGCCCGCGGCGGAGTCGATCTGGTGGTGCTCGATGTCATGCTGCCGGAGCTGTCCGGATTCGAGGTGTTGCGCCGGCTGCGCGCCGTGAGCGCCGTGCCGGTGCTGATGTTGACCGCCCGCGGCGAGGAGGTCGACCGCGTGGTGGGCCTGGAGATGGGCGCCGACGATTATCTCGCCAAGCCTTTCAGTCCGCGCGAGCTGGTGGCGCGCGTCCGCGCGATCCTGCGGCGTGTCCCGGCGGAGGCGCCGCACAGCTCTGGCACTCTGAGCTTCGGGCCGCTCACGCTCGACCCCCGGGCCCACCGGGCGCGGATCGACGGCCAGAACCTGATGCTCACCAGCGCGGAGCTGCGCATCCTGGAGCTGCTGGTCCTGGCCGACACGCGCACCGTCGGCCGCGAAGAGCTGATGCTGCAGGCGCTCGGGCGGCGCCTGTTGCCGACCGACCGCAGTCTCGATACCCACGTCAGCAACTTGCGCCGCAAGCTCGGCCGTTTCACCGACCGGATCAGCATCCAGGGCGTCAGGGGCGCCGGCTACGCGCTGACCCAGCGGTAAGCCTAAAATCTTCCGATGAATTCGCTGTTCTGGCGCATCTTCTGGTCGTTCTGGCTGGTCATCGCGCTTATCCTGGTCGGTACGGTGACGGCGGCGGTGAACGAGGCCTTCCTGCACCGCGAGCACATGCCCTGGGTGCAGCGGGGGCAGCTGTTCGCGCAGGCGGCCAGAGCGTTCGAGTCAGGGGGGCCCGCCGCGCTCGATGGGTGGCTCGAGGGGCTTACGCGCTCGCACGGGCGCTTCTCCGACCGGACCTTCGTCATCGGGCCGGACGGACGAGACCTGCTGGGCCGCCCGCTGCCTGAATTCCTGAGGCCTTTCTTCGAGCCCCGGCCGATGCCGGACCATCCCCGCGCGCGTGCCGCGCCGCCGATCAGCGGCGCTCTGGTGCTGATGACCCCGGACGGGCGGATCTATCAGGTGGTGGTGACGGCGCTGCACCACCATTCGCTGCTGTTCCTCGGGGCGCTGGGGCTGCCGGGGGTCGCCGGTACGACGCTCGCGGTGGCCCTGGTGGTGAGCACCGTGATCTGCCTGCTGCTGGCGCGCTACCTCGTCAGACCCATTGGGCGGCTGCGCCAGGCGGCGCGGCGCATGGCCGCAGGGGATCTCGACGTGCGCGTGCGTCCGGGCCTCGCGGGCCGTCACGACGATCTGGCGCGGCTGGCGGAGGATTTCGACGCCATGGCCGAGCGCGTGCGCGGCCTGCTCGAGTCCAAACAGCAACTGCTGCGCGATGTGTCGCACGAGCTGCGCTCGCCGCTCACCCGATTGCAGCTCGCGCTCTCGCTCGCCTCGCGCAGCGAGGAGCTGCCGCGGCAGCTTGCACGGATCGGCCGCGAGGCCGACCGGCTGGAGCAGCTCATCGCGCGCATCCTGAAACTGGCGCGCCTGGAGCGTCGGGCGGGCCAGATCGACGGGGTGACGCTGGATGTGGGCGAGCTGCTCGGCGCCATCGTGGCGGACGTCGGGATCGAGGCCGATGCGAAGGGGTGCTCGGTGAGGGTGAGCGGCGAGGGTCCGCTGCGCACGTTCGCCGACCCGGAGGCGCTGCGCAGCGCTTTCGAGAATGTGATCCGCAACGCCCTGCGATATGGACCGGTCGGCTCCGTGGTCGAGGTGGCGGCCCGGGGGGGCGAGGACATCGTCGTGTCGGTGCGCGACCCCTCGCACGCCGTCTCGAATGGCGCCGGTGGTGGTGCGGCCGAATTGATCGTCACAGTCCGCGACCCCTCGCACCCCGTCTCGAATGGCGCCGGTGGTGGTGCGGCCGAATTGATCGTCACAGTCCGCGACCACGGTCCCGGGGTGCCGGAGAAGGACCTTAAGGCGATCTTCGAGCCGTTCTACCGCGTGGATGCGGCGCGCGACCGGGCCGGCGGCGGCGAGGGCCTGGGACTGGCGATCGCCGCGCGCGCCATCGCCCTGCACGGCGGGCGCATCGAGGCGGGCAACGCCCCGGGCGGAGGCCTCGCGGTCACCCTGCGCCTGCCGGTGCGCAGCGAGACGGATGTGACGCCCGGCGCAGACAGCCCCGGCAAAAGCGCCTGAGCCGCCAGCTCGGCACGAGGATTTGCTAAAATGGGGTGCTGCCCATCCCAATGTTGGTTCAAGGTCGACCAAGAACGCGGTTCCAGTGTCCGAATCCCCCCAGTCCCCCCAGCCCTCCCAATCCCATTTGCCGCTGCCCGAGCAGCCTCCCGAGCAGACTCCTAAGTCCGACGGCCCGGCCACGGCGCCCCCGAACGAGCCGCTCGTAGCGATGGATGCGCCGGCCGTGCACCTGCACGTGGGCAGGATCCGCGATCGCTTGCAGCGCCTGGCCGGCACCAACACGCGGCGGCTGTTCCTGCAGGTGGGGCTGCCTTGGGTCGCGGCCCTGGTCGTCGGCCTGATTTCCGTGCTGTACGCGCGCTGGAGCGCGGATGTCTATTACGTCTTCACCGGTTGGATCAAGGGCCGCGCCTGGCTGGCGTTCCTGATCACGCCGGGCATGCTGGTGCTGGCCGTGTACTGCACCCGCCGCTGGTTCTACGGCAGCGAGGGCAGCGGCATCCCGCAGGTCATCGCCGCCATCCACGCGCCGCGGGACAAGGAAGACACGCTGATGAGGCGGCTGTTCGGCCTGCGGGTCATCCTCGGCAAGCTCGGCGTGTCGCTGCTCGGCTTTCTCGGCGGCATGAGCATCGGGCGCGAGGGCCCGACGGTGCACATCGGCGCGGCGATCATGGCCGAGACGCGCCGCCTGTATCCGCGCCGCAGCCTCAGGCTCGAGCGGCGGCTGCTGCTCGCCGGCGCCGCGGCGGGGCTCTCGGGCGCATTCAACACGCCGCTCGCCGGCGTGGTGTTCGCCATCGAGGAAATCGCGCGCAACTTCGAAGCGCGCACCAACGGCACCATGATCACCACGGTGGTGTTCGCGGGCCTGACCTCGCTCGCCCTGGCCGGCAATTACCTGTATTTCGGCCAGCTCAACGTGACGACGCAACTCGGCCTGTCGTTCGCGATGCCGGTGATCGTCGCCACGATCGTGTGCGGCCTGCTGGGGGCGGCGTTCAACTATGCGCTGCTGCACTGGCGAAGCTGGATGCCGGCGCGGGTGCGCGAATTCAAGATCGGCAAGCCGCTGTGGTATGCGCTCGTGAGCGGGCTGATCATCGCGGCGGTCGGGGTCGCCACTAGCGGGCAGACCTGGGGCAGCGGCTACGACCAGGCTCGAGAGCTGCTGCACGGCACGGCGCCGCTCAGCATGGCGTTCGGCATGACCAAGTGGGTGTCGCTGGTGGTGACCTACCTGGCGGGCATTCCCGGCGGGCTGTTCTCGCCCTCGCTCGCGATCGGCGCGGGTATCGCGCAGTGGGTGCACGCGTTGTTTTCCTGGACGCCCATGGCGGCGGTGATCGCGCTGTGCATGACCGGCTATCTCGCCGCGGTCACGCAGTCGCCGATCACCTCGTTCGTCATCGTGATGGAGATGACCAACGGCACGGCCATGGTGATCCCGATGATGGCCGTGGCGGTGTTCTCCTCGCGCATCGCCGGCATGTTCACCCCGCCGCTGTACGAGGCGCTGGCCGAGGACAAGTACTTCCACTACGAGCCGCCGCCGGAGAGCAGGGAGGGGAAGTTGCAAAGCGCTGACAAATCTTGAGACTTCTCCCCGCCGGGGGGAGTCGGGGGCGGGGGACAAGGTGATAGGCTTGAGCGGCTATGGACTCTCACGACGCCGAAGGCCAGGCTAGCCAGAAATCGGGTTCCGAGGTGGCGGATCAGGAGGCACGGGTGGCGCGCCACAGGCGCATCGCCTGGATCGGCCTCGGCATATTCCTCGCACTGATCGCCGTGGCGGTGCACCGCCACCACGCGGGCGATGCCCGCCGCATGCGGGCGTTCCACCGCCTGGATGGTCCGATGCCGGTGAGCGTGGCCAAAGTCACCACCGCGGATGTGCCGGTCGTGATCGACGCCCTGGGCACCGCCACTCCGCTCGCGACGGTGAATGTGCGCCCGCAGGTCAGCGGTCCGCTGGTGAAGATCGCCTTCAAGGAAGGCCAGATGGTGCGCGCCGGGGCGCTGCTCGCCGAAATCGATCCGCGCCCCTACAAGGCCGCGCTCGATCAGGCCCTGGGGCAGCTCAAGACCGCCAAGGCCGCTCTGACCACCGCGCGCATCGACCTCGCCCGCTACAAGCGGCTGCTCGCCCAGGACTCGGTCGCGCAGCAGACCTACGCCGACCAGCTCGGCACGGTGCGCCAGGATGCGGCGACCGTCGATACCGACAGGGCAGCGGTCGAAACGGCCCGGCTGAATTTGAGCTACTGCCGCATCACCTCGCCGGTGAGCGGCCTGGTCGGCCTGCGCCAGGTGGATGTCGGCAACCTCGTTCAGGCCAACCAGAGCACGCCCGTGGTCACCGTGACCGAGATGCGGCCGATGTCGGTGCTGTTCTCGGTGCCGGAGACGGATCTGGCGGGGATCTTCCGCCCGCTGCACGCCGGTGACACCCTCAGGGTCGAGGCCTACAGCCGCGACATGCGCCACCTGATCGCCACCGGCACGCTCGAGAGCATCGACAATCAGATCAACACGACCACCGGCACGCTGCAGATGCGCGCGCTGTTCGGCAACAGCGCGTTCCAGCTCTTTCCCAATGAGTTCGTGAACGTCAAGCTGGTGGTGCGCACGCTGAAGAACCAGGTGGTGGTGCCGGGCGCGGCCGTGCAGAACGGCCCGTCGAGCCACTTCGTCTACGTGGTCCAGCCCAACGACACGGTACGTTTGCGCGACATCGTCACGGGACCGACCGACGACAACATGATCGCCGTCACCAGCGGGCTCGCCGCCGGCGAGACGGTGGTGACCGACGGGGCGGGCGAGCTGCGCAGCGGAGCCCGCGTACGCATCCCCGGACAGAAGCACGCGCCCCCGGCCGGTGCCGCCAGCGCCGCCGGCCCCGTGAATCGCTGCGCGCGGATCGCCCGGGCGCTGCACGAGGCGAGCGGCATGAGAGCGAAGTTCCTCGAGCGCGCCTACCGGCGCTCCGGCTGCGCCCGCCGGGACAGTAAGACATGAATCCCTCCCGGCCTTATATCCTGAGGCCGGTCGCCACCTCGCTGCTGATGGTCGCGATCGTCATCCTGGGCGCCATCGGCTATCTGCTGCTGCCGGTATCGACCCTGCCGGAGGTCGACTATCCGACCATCGTGGTCTCGACGTTCCTGCCGGGGGCGAGCCCGGACGTGATGAGCACGACGGTGACCGGACCGCTCGAGCGCCAGCTCGGGCAGATGTCGGGCCTGAACGAGATGACCTCCAAGACCTCCGCGGGCGCCTCGCAGATCACCCTGCAGTTCGACCTGCGCCTCGGCCTCGATGTGGCCGAGGCGCAGGTCCAGGCCGCGCTGAGCGCCGCGAACCGGATGCTGCCGCAGAGCCTGCCGGCCCCGCCCATCTACGCCAAGGTCAATCCCGCGGATGCGCCCATTCTCACCCTGGCGCTCACCTCGAGCGCCATGCCCATCCAGCAGGTGGAGAACCTGGCCGACACGCGCATCGCGGAGAAGATCTCCCAGGTCGCCGGCGTGGGGCTCGTGAGCTTGAGCGGCGCGCCGAAGCCCGCGGTGCGCATCGAGGCGAATCTCAATCAGCTCGCCGCCTACGGCCTGAGCCTGGATGACCTGCGCACCACGATAGCGAATTCCAACTCGGACGCGCCCAAGGGCGACTTCGACGGCACCGCGCACGCCTACACCATAGATGCCAACGATCAGATCACGAGCGCCAGCCAGTACGCGAACATCGTGGTCGCCTACCGCAACGGCTCGCCGGTCTATCTGAAGAACGTCGCCAGGGTGCTGATGGGCTCGGAGAACACCCGGCTCGCGAGCTGGGTGAACGACACTCCGGCCGTGCTCATCAACATCCGGCGCCAGCCCGGGGCCAATGTCATCCAGACGGTGGACAACGTTCGGGCGCTGCTGCCGCAGCTGCGCGCCTCGCTGCCGGCGAACGTCGATCTGCGGGTGGTCACCGACCGCACGCAGACCATACGCGCCTCGGTCGACGACGTGCAGCTCGAGCTCACCCTGGCCGTGGCCCTGGTCGTGATGGTGATGTTCCTCTTCCTGCGCAACATTCCGGCCACCATCATCCCGAGCCTGTCGGTGCCGGTATCGCTGATCGGCACCTTCGCGGTGATGTATCTGGCCGGCTTCAGCCTCGACAACCTGTCGCTGATGGCGCTCACCATCGCCTCGGGTTTCGTGGTCGATGACGCCATCGTCATGATCGAGAACATCGCGCGCCACATCGAGAAGGGTAAGAATCCGATCGAGGCGGCGCTCGCCGGCTCGGGCGAGATCGCCTTCACCATCGTGTCGCTCACCATCTCGCTGATCGCGGTGCTGATTCCGCTGCTGTTCATGCGGGAGGTGGTCGGGCGCCTGTTCCGCGAGTTCGCCATCACGCTCGCGATCGCGATCCTGATCTCCGCGGTGGTCTCGCTCACGCTGGTGCCGATGCTGTGCGCCAAGCTTCTGCGGCCGCAGGAGGAAACCCTGCGCAGGCAGGGCGCGTGGGCCCACAAGGCCGAGGCGTGGTTCAACCGCCTGATCGAGACGTACGGGCGTGGGCTCGCCTGGGCGCTCGAGCGCCAGCGCCTGGTGCTGTGGATCGCCGCCGGCACGCTGGTCTTGACGGTGCTGCTGTACGTGGCGATCCCCAAGGGATTCTTCCCGCTGCAGGATACGGCGCTCATCGAGGCGACCACCACCGGTCCGCCGTCGATCTCGTTCAAGGCCATGGCCGCGCGCCAGCAGGCGCTCGCCGATGCGATGCGGCGCAACCCCAACGTCGTCAGCCTCACCTCGTTCATCGGGGTCGGCGGCAACAACATGACGGTCAGCAGCGGCCGGATGCTGATCAACCTCAGACCTAAGGACGACCGCTCGGCGAGTCTCACCACCGTCATGGACGAGCTGCTGTCGGCGGCGCGCGCGGTGCCGGGCATCCGCCTGTCGCTGCGGCCGGTGCAGGACCTCACCATCAGCTCGGTCACCGGCCGGGCGCGCTATCAGTTCATCCTGGGCGCGGCGAGCCGGGCGATCCTCACGCGCTGGGTGCCGAGGCTGATCGCGGCGCTGCGGCGCTCCCCGGAGCTCGAGCACGTCTCGACGAGCTACACCGAGGATGGACGCGCCATCCAGATCGATGTCGATCATGGCACCGCGGCGCGCTTTGGCATCACCGATGCCACCGTCGACAATGCGCTCTACGATGCCTTCGGTCAGCGGATCATCTCGACGATCTACACCCAGTCGAACGACTACCGGGTGATCCTCACGGCCAATCCGACGCTCTCCGATACGTTACAGGCGCTCCAGACGTTCTACATCCCGTCGGCGGGCGGGGGACAGGTGCCGCTCGGCTCCATCGCTCGCATCGCGGTCAAGGACGCACCCCTGACGCTCGACCATCTCGGGCAGTTTCCCGCGGCCATGTTCTCCTTCGACACCGCGCCGGGGGCGTCGCTCGGCGCGGCGGTGAAGGCCATCCGCGGGGCCGAGCACGCCATCGGCCTGCCGGCGAGCATCTCGACCACCTTCCAGGGCGAGCTGCTCGCCTTCCAATCCTCGCTCACCAGCGAGGTGCTGCTGCTGCTGGCGGCCATCGCCACGGTGTACATCGTGCTGGGCGTGCTCTACGAGAGCTACATCCACCCGCTCACCATCCTGTCCACGCTGCCGTCGGCGGGGATCGGGGCGCTGCTCGCGCTGATGATGGCCGGGGAGGGCCTGAACATCATCTCCATCATCGGCATCGTGCTGCTGATCGGCATCGTCAAGAAAAACGCGATCATGATGATCGACTTCGCGCTCGGCGCCGAGCGCGAGCAGGGCAGGAGTCCCCGCGATGCGATCTACGAGGCGGCGCTGCTGCGCTTCCGGCCCATCCTGATGACCACCGTGGCGGCGTTGTTCGCCGCACTGCCGCTGATCTTCGGCTCGGGCACGGGCTCCGAGCTGCGCCGGCCTTTGGGCCTGTCGATCGCCGGCGGATTGCTGCTGAGCCAGTTGCTGACGCTGTTCACCACCCCGGTGGTGTACCTGTACTTCGACCGGCTGGCCAGACGGGCCAAGACCTGGGCCGGAGTGCCGGTGAGTGCCTCGGGGCCGCTCACCATCGAGCCGCCGTGAACATCTCGCGCCCATTCATCATGCGCCCGGTGGCGACGACGCTGCTGTCGTGCGGGCTCGCGCTCGCGGGACTGATCGCGTATTTCCTGCTGCCGGTCTCGGCCATGCCGCAGGTGGATTTCCCGTTCATCGTGGTATACGCGAACCTGCCCGGGGCGAGCCCGGACACCGTCGCCACCAGCGTGACGACGCCGCTCGAGCGGCGCCTGAGCGCGATCGCCGGGGTCGAGCGGATGACCTCGAGCAGCACCGAGGGCAACACCCGGATCGTGTTGCAGTTCAGCCTGAGCCGCGACATCCACGGAGCCGAGAGCGACGTCGAGGCGGCCATCCAGGCGGCCCGCCAGGATCTGCCCGCCTCGCTCAGGTCAAATCCGGGCTATTGGGCCTTCAACCCCGCGGAGGCGCCGATCCTGATCCTGGCGCTGACCTCGAAGACGCTGCCGATCGGGCAGGTATACAACGCGGCCTCGACCGTCATCCAGCAGAAGATCCTGCAGGTGCCGGGCGTGGGCAACATCGACATCGGCGGCAGCTCGCTGCCGGCGATCCGCATCACGCTCGACCCGCGGCAGCTGTTCAAGTACGGCATCGGGCTCGAGGACGTGCGCGCGGCGATCGCCGCGGCCAACGCCGACAGCCCCAAGGGCGCGATCGGCACCGGCGAGCGACGCTATCAGATCTACGTCAACGACACCGCGGCCACCGTGGCGCAGTATCGCTCGCTCATCATCGCCTACCGCAACGGCGCGGCGGTGCGCCTGGGCAGTGTGGCCACCATCACCAACGGTGTCGAGGACATACGCAGGCTGGGGCTGCTCGACGGACAGCCCGCCGTGCTGATGATCATCCGCAAGGAGCCCAACGCCAACGTCATCGAGACGGTCGATCGCATCAAAGCGCTGCTGCCGCAGATCCGCGCCAGCATTCCGGCCGGCATCCAGCTCGTCCTGACACACGACCGCACCACCTCGATCCGCACCTCGCTGCACGACGTGGAAATCACCCTGCTGCTCGCCATACTGCTGGTCGTGACCGTGGTTCTGGTGATGCTGCGCAACCCGCGCGCCGCGCTGGTGCCGGCGGTGGCCGTGCCGCTCGCACTGATAGGCACCCTCGCGGTCATCTATCTGCTCGGCTTCAGCCTGAACAACTTCTCGATGATGGCGCTGACCGTGGCCAGCGGCTTCGTGGTCGACGATGCCATCGTCGTGATCGAGAACATCACGCGGCACATCGAGGCCGGCGAGCCGCGCCTGCGCGCGGCGCTCGATGGGGCGCGCGAGGTGGGCTTCACGGTGCTCGCCATGAGCTCCTCGCTGATCGCGGTTTTCATGCCGATCATTCTGATGGGCGGGATCGTCGGCGGCGTCTTCCGCCAGTTCGCGCTGACGCTGGCGATCACCGTGGCGCTCTCGCTGGTCATCTCGCTCACCACCACGCCGATGCTGTGCGGGCGGCTGCTGCGCTCGCATCCCCGGCAGGGACGGATCTTCCGGGCCGTGGAGCGCTCGTTCGACGCCATGCGCGAGTTCTACGATGACACGCTGGGCATGGCGATCCGCCACCCGCGGCTGGTGATGTTTGCGCTCCTCGGTGTGGTGGTGCTGAACTTCTACCTGTTCCACATCGTGCCGAAATCGTTCCTTCCGCAGCAGAGCTCGGGCAACTTGAGCGGGTTCATGGTCGCCGATCAGAGCAGCTCCTTCCAGGCGATGCAGAAGAAGCTGCGCTACGTGGTCAACGTCATCAAGCACGATCCGGCGGTCGAGCACGTGGTGGGATTCGCCGGCGGCAACGGCTGGGGAGGCAGCAACACCGCCCACATGTTCATGACCCTGAAGCCGCTGTCGGTGCGCGGGGTCTCGGACGCCGAGGTCATCGCCCGGCTGCGCCGGGAGCTCGCCGGGTTCACCGGCGCGCGCTTGTACCTGCACACGCACCGCGGCATCCATTCCGGCGGCCGCCAGAGCTACGCGGAGTACCAGTACACGCTGCTCTCGGACAGCCTCTCGACGCTGTCCGCCTGGGCGCCGCGCATCGAGCGCGCACTGAAGAAGGATCCGCAGCTGCGCGACGTGAACTCCGACGCCCAGGCGGCGGGCCTCGACGTGAAGCTGCACATCAACCGGCGGCTCGCCGCGCGCCTGGGACTGAACCTCTCGCAGATCGACAGTACGCTCTATGACGCCTTCGGCCAGCGCCTGGTCTCGACCCTCTACGAGGACATGAACCAGTATCACGTGGTGATGTCCGTCGACCCGAAGTTCTGGAGCAGCCCCTCGATGCTGAAGGATCTGTATGTGAGCACCTCCGGCGGGGCGCTCTCGGGCACGGAGTCGACCATGGGGGCGGCCAACGCCTTCCAGTTCGCCGGCGTGACCCGCAGCGGTGCGGCGCAGAACTTCGCGCTCAACCAGATCGCCGCCAGCACGGGCCGGGCGTCCACCGGCAGCGCCGTCAGCACCCGGCCCGAGACCATGATTCCGCTGGCGGCTTTCGCCAGCTACGGACCGGGAACGACCCCGCTCGCGGTCAATCACCAGGGGCCGTTCGTCGCCACGACGTTCTCGTTCAACCTGCCCGTGGGCGAGCCGCTCGGCATCGCGACCGCGGCCATCGAGCGCACGATGGCGGATCTGCACGTGCCGATCTCCGTGCACGGGGAGTTCGCCGGCAACGCGCAGGTGTTTCGCCAGACCGTCGGCGAGGAGCCGCTGCTGATCCTGGCCGCGCTCGCGGCGGTGTACATCGTGCTCGGCGTGCTCTACGAGAGCCTGGCGCAGCCGATCACCATCCTCTCCACGCTTCCCTCGAGCGGCGTCGGGGCGGTGCTCGCGCTGCTGCTGTTCGGCGAGCCGTTCAGCCTGATCGCCCTGATCGGCATCATCCTGCTGATCGGCGTGGTGCTGAAAAACGCCATCATGATGGTCGACGTGGCGCTGGTGGCGCAGCGCACGGAGAACACCGATGCGGCGCGCGCCATCCACGAGGCCTGCCTGCTGCGCTTCCGTCCCATCATGATGACCACCATCGCGGCGATGCTGGGCGCGCTGCCGCTGGCGCTGATGACCGGGCAGGGCTCGGAGATGCGCCGGCCGCTGGGCATCGCGGTGGTCGGCGGGCTGGCGATCAGCCAGATCCTCACCCTCTACACCACACCCATCGTGTACATCTACCTCGACAGATTCCGCCTATGGTTCGCCAGAACGTTCACGCGCCGCCGGCGAGCGGCTTTGCCCGCAGGGAGCTCCGTTTGATCACTGGATCGCCGGGAGCGATTCGGTTGGCCGCAGGCCGGCCGCGTCGCCGCGAGTCCCGGGACGGGACGGGCAAATTGCGCCCCACGCGAGCGCTCACGCGCGCGCTCTGCGCCGGTCTCGCCTGCGCGGGGCTCGCCGCCTGTGCCGTCGGGCCGAAATACCGCCGGCCCGCCGCCCCCGCGAGCACGGCGTTCAAGGAGGCCAAGGGCTGGGTGCCGGCGCAGCCTGAGCGGATCGCACCCGACCGGTCGTGGTGGTCGGTCTATCACGACCCGGTGCTGTCGCGGCTCGAGCGCCGGGTGCGGGTGTCGAATCAGAATCTCAAGGCGGCGGTGGCCGCCTACTATGCGGCGCGCGAGGCGGCGGGGGTGACCCGCGGCGCGCTGCTCCCCTCTATCGGTCTCACCGGCAACGGCACGCGCAGCGGCGGACAGGCCGGCTCGAGCAGCTCGAGGTTCACCGGCTTGAGCTCGGCGCACACCGTCTATGAGGTGGGCGGGAGCGGAAGCTGGGACATCGACATCTGGGGGAAGCTGCGCCGCGAGCTCCAAAGCGCCAACGCCAAGGCCGAGGCGAGCGCGGCGGATGTGGCCGCGGCCCGGCTCTCGGCGCAGGCGACACTGGCCGAGGACTACTTCCAACTGCGCGCCGCCGAGCAGGAGCTGCGGCTGCTTACGACCGCGGTGCAGAACTACAAGGTCTCGCTGCGCATCGCCCAGAACCGCGTCGATGCGGGCGTGACGACCATGGCGGACGTGTATTCGGCGCGCACGCAACTGGAGAGCACCGAGTCGCAGGAGAGCACGGTTGAGCTGACCCGCGCCAGGCTGGAGCATGCCATCGCCGTGCTGATCGGCGTGCCGCCCTCGCATCTCACCCTGGCGCAGGGACGGCTCGCGGCAGGCGTGCCCGTGGTGCCGGCGGGGCTGCCCTCGCGGCTGCTGCTGCGCCGTCCCGACATCGCCGCCGCGGAGCGCGGCGTCGCGAGCGCCAACGCCCAGATCGGCGTGGCGGAGTCGGCGTGGTTCCCCGACCTGACGCTGTCCGGCTCATACGACTATGCATCCTCGGCATTGTCGGGCCTCATCCGCGCCAGCAACGCCATCTGGTCATTCGGCCCTCAGCTCGCCGAGAGCCTGTTCAACGGCGGGGCGACGGTGGCGCAGACGCGCGAGGCGAGGGCCCTCTACGACGAGGCGGTCGCGACCTACCGTCAGACCGTGCTCTCGGCCTTCCAGCAGGTCGAGGATGACCTGGCGACCCTGCGCGACCTCGAGACCCAGTACGCCCAGGAGCGGCAGGCCGTCCGCGACGCGGAGCGCTCCGAGACCCTGACGCTGAATCAGTACAAGGCCGGCGTGGCCGACTACGCCAGCGTGCTCACGGCGCAGACCGCGCGCCTGACCGCTCAGATCAACGCCGTCAGCATCCAGAGCCAGCGCCTGGTGGCCAGCGCCGATCTGATCGACGCGCTCGGCGGAGGCTGGAGCAGCTCGCGGCTGAAGCAGCGCAACGACGGCGTCCGTGAGTCGCTGAGCAGTACGGTGGATCGCCCATGAGGCGGGTCCCGGTCTCGTGAAACGCGGGATTGCCGCGCGACGCGGCCGCAAAGACGCGAAGACGGCCCCCGAAAGGGGGCCGTCCCCTCACGCGTCCGTCCGGGCCGGTCGGATGCGGATTTCCCAGGACGCTCAGCTTCGGCGTAAACGCCGGCGCCGGGCCAGGAAGATCCCCAGGATCCCCAAGGCGCTTGCGAACAGCGCCAAGGTCGCAGGCTCCGGTACCTGTACCTTGAGCAAACCCGTGTTCGTGAACACCGTCTCGGCTATGTCGCCGTTCGTCGCACACCCTGTGGAGCTGCCCGTGCCGTCGAGACAGCTATAGCCCAGGATGAACGAGCCGACGGCCGCGCCGCTCTCTCCGACCATGATCGGGCTGCCCGAGGTCAGGTTCGTATCGAGGGCGAAGGCGTACAGCGAGAAGCTGGTTGGCGCCGCGAAGCCCGCGGCCACGTCCGCGGCAGACCAGTTCGTGAAGCTCTCCGAGCCGCCTCCGGTCAATCCGAGCTGGGTCCATGCATCCTGACCGGACATCATCGTCGCGGTATTGCCTGTCAGACCATACGTGCCCACCGTGGCCATGGGGCACGATCCCGAGCACCCGCTGAAGCTGATGCTGGGGGTGCCACTGCCGTCGTACACGCCGACGATCACGAGCAGGGGATTCTGCAGCGTGAAGGTGCCGCCGGCCACGCCGATGGTGAACGCGCCCGAGTTGAGGATGATATTGGGGTCGCCTCCCGCGGGGCTGGTGCCCGACTGTTGAACGTAGATTTGCGCGGCGGAAGCGGCGCCTGCGAACATGAGGCCCGCCAAAGTCATTGCCGCGACCAAGCCCACGCTGCGGCGGTTGAGTTCGGTAAACATGACTGTCTCCGGTGAAGGATTCCCGTGCGCTGAAAGTAATGCACGAAGCGGGCCAGCATTTGTCATGTCGTTGAGTTCGTTGAAGTTATGTAAAGCACGATCTGGGCCGCGACCGAGTTGTTCATCCTGATTCGTAAAAATTTTCGACTCAGGGAAACCGCCAAGCCGGGATCGAAGACGGTGCCGGCTTGAAGGTATTTGCTCGAGGCGAGCGCTACGGCAGCTTGACCCTGACATGACACGCACGACGCAGAGCTGAAGCTCACGCCCGGAAGGGCGCCTGGGGGCCGGTGCGCGGCGGTCCCGCGCTACTTCCCCGCCTCGTGCTCCGGCTTGGGCGAGCCGTGCAACGCAAGCCAGCGCAGGATGTCTTCGCGGCGGAGGAGGCCGACGACGCGCCCGTCGTCGACGACCGGCATCTGGTTGATGTCCCGTTGCGCAAGCAGATTCAATACGTCGAGCACGTCATCGGCCGACCGCGCCGCCGCGATCTGCTCCGCCGGTTTCATGGCATCGCGCACGGTCATCGTGCGGCGCTGCTCGGGAGGGATGCGCTCGATGTCGCGCTGACAGACCAGCCCCAGGAACCGATCCCCGTTGTCGACGACGGGAAAGGCGCGCTGGGCGCTGCGCAGCATGTAGGCGTCGACGAGCGTCTCGAGCGGCAGTTGCGGCGGTACGGTCTCGAAATGAATGAGCATGAGCCGCGAGACCGCAACGTCCTGGAGCAGCTCGCGCGTGAGGAGCTGGCGGTAGCTCATCAGCGCGGCGTTGTTCAGGAACCAGCCGATGAAGGCCAGCCAGATGCCGTTGATCAATCCCCCGCCGAGCACCGGCACCGACAGCCCAAGCACCATGGCGATGCCCGCGCCGATCAGCAGCCACGCGAACGCCTGCCCCAGCGCCGAGGCCCAGCGGGTGGCGCGGCGCAGGTCGTGCGTGGCGCCCCACATGAGCGCGCGCAGCACCCGGCCGCCGTCGAGCGGGAAAGCCGGAACCAGGTTGAAGACCGCGAGCACGACGTTGATCTGGCCGAGCCACAGCAGCAGCGTGCGCGCAGGGTCGAGCTCGGCGAGCAGGCGCTGCATGCTCGCCAGGCTTTCGACGTCGACGGCCGGCGTGCCGGCTCTGGCCGCGAGCAGGCAGACGATACCGATGACCAGACTGGTCAGGGGGCCGACGATCGCCATCCACAGCTCCGCCGGCCAGCGGCCCGGCTCGTGCTCCATCTGCGCCATGCCGCCGAACACGAACAGGGTGATGCGTTTGATCTCTATGCCGTTGAGGCGTCCCACGAGGGAGTGGGAGAGCTCGTGGGCCAGAACCGATGCGAAGAACAGCAGTGCGGCGGCGAGGGCGGTGAGCCACGTGGTCGCGGCGCTCCACTGCGGGTGCCACTGCGGGAACAGGCCGGAGGCGAGACCGGTGGTGATCAGCGCGAAAATGATCAGCAGGCTCCAGTCGACGGTGATGTCGATGCCGGCGATACGCATCAGGTGAAGCCCGCGCATGGGAACGGATTCTAGCAGGCTGACGGCCAATAGCGAATCGCTGCGATGAATTCCGTTTGATGTCTACAACCCTGGCGTGGCTCGACGTGATGAATGACGTCTTGGATCGAAGTCGGTTTGCGACGGCATGAGTTACGTCGATGACGTACGTAAGCGACGCGTCGAACTATCCGAAAAACAAAGAACCGACAAGTGCTACAGTCGGCCCAGCCGCCCTTGACCGGGGTCAACAGGAGAGCGCTCATGCAAGTCGAAGACGGTTGCGACCGTGATCCGTCGGGAGTGCCGGACGATCCGGCTGCGATGGCGGAGACGGATTCCGGAGCAACCGATGTCAGGATAAAATTGGCGCTGCTCGCGCAGCGGCTGACGGGGGTCGAGTCGGACCTCGCGGCGCTCGAGACGGGTATTTCCGTCATCGAAACCCGGCTGACCGGCATCGAGAACAGGCAACGGCATGCGGAAACCCGACACGAACGGATCGGGACGCGGTTCTCGGAGCTCGACTTCGGCGTGGATCGGGTGCACGCGCACGTGGCGGCCCTCGAGGGCCGCGTGCGCCATGTGGAGCTCGACCTGCGCGAGCTGTCCGGGGCATCGTGCAGAGGCTCGAGCCGCGACGGCGACGCGCTGCGCCCCCTGAATTGCCCCGTCGGTCAGCCCGCTGGCTTCAAGGGCAGCTAGCGTGGCGCGGCCCGCGCCGGTGCGAAGCCCGCGGCGCGTCGCGACATGAGAGGGCTCGCGCGGTGCCCGCTGCACGGCGGGCGCCGGCGCACGCGCCCGTCAGTTGTTCAGCACGACGATCACGTGGCTCACGGTGAGTACGCCGCTCGGGCCGTAAGTGCCCTCGGCCGCGATGCGCAGCGCCGAGGCGGTGCTCAGATCGGTGCTCAGCGCCGTGGTGAAATCGGCAAAGGTGCCGAACGCATCAATCTTCTGACTCACCACGTGCGCGATGGCGAAGGACTGCTCGCCGCTGTCGTCGGTGGTGCCGGTCGCGGGCACCAGTTCCACCCCGCCGGTCAGGGTTGAGGCGTCGATCGAGGTATCTTCGATGCGGATGGCGTGATTCGTCGCAGCCTGCAGCATCGCCTGATCGATGAGCAGCTCCGTGGAGCTCAGCGCGGAAAACGGCGTGTTCGTCCCCGGCGAGGGCCACGACACGAACAACTGCGCGTCGGCCTGGCCGTAGGTGACCAGCGTGCTCGCCGAGAAATCCGGCGGCGCGGCGCCGAACGGCTCGACGAACCCGGCAAACTGTACGGGCAGCCCCGTGCTCAGCGAGGCGGTGGAGAACGAGCCCGGAATCACGACCTGGTAGGCCGCCGCCGTGGCCTCCTGCGCGGTGCCGGTTCCCGTGAAGTCGAGGGCGCTCGCCTGGACATGGCCCAGCGATTGCAGGTTGACGGTCACGAGGCCGCTCGCGGCGGCCGTGACGAGGCCGACACCGCGGGTCGGCAGCAGCAGCGCGCTGCCGTTGGTGGCATCCAGGCTCGTGCCGGAGCTGCCGGTGCTCAGCGTGCCGGAGAACCGTGCGCGCTGGCCGATGGAGATGTCCGCGATCGTGAACGAGCCGCTCTGACCTTCCTCCGTGACCGAGGTGCCCGAGCCCACCGACACGGTCACCTGCTGGTGGAACTGCATGTCATCGTCCGAGCCGGACGACTGCGGCTGGAACACCAGGGCGTTGCCGAGCGTCAGTGTATCGCCGCTGCGCGCTACGACGGTGCCAAGGACCGCATTGCCCGAGACGCCCGCCACACTCGAGCCGGCGTGCACGATGCCGGCGGTGAAGGTGCCCGAGCTCTTGTCCCAGGTGCCGTACGCGCTCGTGAGCGTATTGGCGGGGAGCGTCGCCATTTGCGCCAGACCGGCGGAACCGGTGTAGGCGGTGCCGTCGATCAGGAACTGGGTCGTCGCGGTGGTGCTCACCGTGAGCTTCCCGAAGTCGTCGTTCGGGTCCTCGAAGGGGCGCACCGTGACGACATAGTCATTGTCGGCGGTGCTGACGCTCGCAAGCGGCCCCCGCACGTGGATCTGCTTGCTCGAGGCCGGCATGAGGCTCGCGGTCAGCAGCGGATTGACCGTGACCGTGACCGGATTGGAGGGATTGCCGGTGAGATCGACGGTATTGGAGGCCGCCAGGTTGAAATCGAGCGCCAGATTCGAGATCGCGCCCGGGCTGACCGCCAGCTGGCTGCCGCTGCCGAGCGAGAGTGTGACCTGCACCTGGCCGGTGAGCGGCTGGCCGGTCTTGGCATCGATGATGTCCGCGGCCGGCACTTTGACGCTGCCGCTGGCCGTGTCCACCACGATGGTCGCGTTGGTGTAATCGAGAGTGAGCGTCGCCGAGTCGTAGTGACCCTGCGGGACCTGCCGCGCGCTCAGGATTTCCGACAGGTTGACCAGCTGGGTGAAGTCCACCTGGGTGGTCCGCGGCACGGTCTGAACGACCTGGCCGTCGGAGCCGGTCAGGGTGAGCGAATCGACGCTGACGATGTAGCTGACGAAGTCGCCGGGCGCATCCGACAGCGATACCAGGGCGGTGCCGCAGTTGCCGCAGGCCTTCTGCGAGGTGCTCGCCGAAGGCATCGAAATCGAGCCGGAGCCGCAGCCGCCCAGGGCGAGCAGCGCCAGGATGGGCAGCCCCGAAAGCACGCGTTTCGCGCAGATCGCCCAGACACTCTGCCGCCATCGCACGATGTTCATTGCGCAACTCCTCTTGCCGGCCATGGCGGTCGGCGAATGATGATGACGTGGCCGCGGACGGCGCTGACTCCGCGGTACAACGCTCCCCGGTTGCAGGAGTTGACACAACGAGCGCCGCATGGCCGTCCGGTCTCGCCCAGAATGCCGTACCGGAACTTCCTGATCCAGACGTGGAAAAATGGCGACAACGGTTGGTTACAGGTTTGGACGCGGGATGAGCGTGGGCGTCCGGCGACATTTAACAGATGATGTGAGCAACTCGCCGTCCGGAGTGTCGGGGCGGCCGGGAGACAACCGGCGCAATGCCTCGGTCACACACGAGGGCGCACGTGCGCCCTCACTACGTTGCATCCCGGGCTGCTCTAGAGGCGAATTTGCCGCCGTTTCGGCTCGCTTCGGGGGAAATCGAGGCTCAGGGTCGAGAGGATGTGATCGCGCTGCATGGGCCATACCTCGGCCTGCCGCGCATACTGTGGCCAGCGCTCGACTGTCGAGCGAATCTCATCGAGAATCGTCTCGGCGCGTCCGCGCTTCAGGCCGGCTGTGGCCGCGCACGTGCGGAAATCCTCGAGTGTGAATCCATCCCGCTTACCGTTGATCGTCATCTGGTGGTGCCGAGTCCAACGGCCTTGCGGGTTGTATGCATAAGTGACGTCGAAAGCCCGGGCGAGCGACCACTCGCCCCGCTGGCTCATGAGGAAGGCGATGTTCTTCACATGATCGTCCTGGTTGCGGGCGACGACGTTGAAGATCATTCGCCGAAACTGCTGCTCGATGGCGCTCATGGGAAGCTGCAATCGCCGGATGGTGTCGTAGGCTTGCTCGTAGGAATGGGCGCCGGCGGCATTGAAATCCAGGTGCGCGAGCGCGCCGAGTGACTGCATGTGCAGCTTCCCGCCCTCTCGCGTACGATCGAAGCGGCGGGTCATGAAGTGCCTGCGCCCACCCTCCTCGAGAAGCCGGCACTCGCTCATCTCGATGCCGGCGTCCCTCGCCATCAGCGAGTAGGCATACTCGATGGCGGTATAGCCTTTCGGATCCTCGAGCTCCTTGTCCCGGTTGCCGCCCACCCCGTCGAACTTCAACAGCCAGTAGCCGAAGCCCTCGGGGGCGGTCACCTGGCCGGAGCGGACCTCGTTCGTGTCGGGGTTCCACGCGATGATCGCCTTGGCACGCGCTCCTCCCGCCGACGTGCCGACGCGCAGGATGTCTTGCAGTGCGCCGTTGCGGTGCTGCGCAGTGAAGGATTCTTGAAGGGCGTTGCGCCGGGTCAGAATGTCGGATGCCAGAGCGACGAGCGCATCCACCCGGATCTTCGTCGAGCGCCGAGGCCGCGGGCCCGTGGCGGGTGCGAATTCAAGAGCGCCCATGCCGCGCATGCCGATGTAGCACAGCCGCTCGACAGCATTGAAGCTCTCGGGCGTGAGGCCCTGCGTGGCGAGCCAGGCGTCGATGAGCGCGTTGCCGAATTTGTCGGGCAGCGAGTCGGCGAGCAGCCCGGGCAGGCCGTGGAACGAGATCCGCGGCAGCGTGGGGAAGAGGTAAATTCGCCGGGAAAGCGGCATCCTGAGGGGAGAGACCTCGGTGCCACTGGCTACGAACGCCGGGTCGTACTGAAAGGCCGCGACGTCGGCATTCTCGTCCATGGAGACTGCCGCGATGCGTCGGCCCCAGAGTTTCACTTCAGCGAGTGTAGCCATTGGATCAGGGCTTGCGTTTGACGTGGCGGGAACCGCCTGCGCGGCGTGAGCCTTGCGCGGGTTGCGGCTCCCATACCCACGATTTCTCGGATTCCACGCCTCCCTCAGCGGGAGGGGTCTCGGGGTCTCGGTGCCGGCGGCGGGAGACCCGCTGGCGGCGTTTGCCGCGCAACTTGAGCTGCTCGATGGGGCTCGGCGGCAGCTCCGGGATGAGCTGCTCGAATCCATCGAGGATCTTCAGTGCCCGGAGGATCCGGATGAGCGTAACCAGTTCGGCTCCGCCGCCTGCCTCGATCCGCTCGAGGGTGCGTTTGCCGACACCAGCCTGTTCTGCGAGCTCGGCCTGAGTCATGTCCGCCTCGATGCGATACCGCTCGATTCGTTCCCCGAGTACCCGTAGCACCCCGGTGTCCGTGAGTTCAGATGCGATTCGCATAAATCGTAATATTAGGCGTATTGGTACGGATATCTTGAACTAATTCGCTAAATTCAGCGAATTATATAACATTAATAAAGATCCTATAAATCGTCTAATGTGGCGAGTAATATCTACAAATTCAAATTATTCGCTAGAACTCGCGAATTAAAATGCTCGCGGCAGCATGGAGACCTACGATCAGGTCGCTGCTAGCTTCGGATCGGCGTGTAGAAGGCCGTTGCCTATTCGATGCCGAGCAGCCCCCGCCCTCGCAGCACATCCTGCATCGGGGCGAACGGAAACTCCCGAAGCAGACGGCCGAGGCGCCCCTCGCAGCGGTGCAGGTTGGTGTAGTGGCGGAAGCGCGAGAGCGCGCCCACGCGGATGCGCGGCTGGCCGGGATCTAACTCCCAGGGATGCAGGTAGAACGGGAAGGACCGACGAGTGCCGTTGATCTGCCTCAGGCCCGCCCGGGTCAGCCAGTACGGGAAGATCCGGAAATATCCGCCGCCGCACACCGGGACGCTCATCCCGAAGAACCTCGCCGGCACCATGGGGAATTCCACCAGGGTCCGCCCCGAAGGAGCGGCGACGGGGCCCGGATCAGGCGAGGCATCGGGGATGCCGTAGCGGTCGTGCCGGATCGGAAAGATCGACGAGTCGTACTGGAATCCCAGGTCGATCAGCGTATCGAGCGCCCAGAGCGTGGAGCGGACCACCGAGAAGCTGGCGGCCCGATAGCCCAGTACCGGCCGGTTCGCGGCCTGCTCGAGCAACGCCTTGGCGCGCGCCGTCTCTTCCCGGAACTCCTCGCGGCTCTGCCGGTAGATGAGCTGGTGGGAGAACCCGTGGCAGGCGACTTCGTGGCCGCAGTCCGCGATCCGCCGCACCAGGGCCGGATAGCGCTCGGCCACCCAGCCGAGCACGAAGAACGTTCCCCGGATCTCCCTGTCCGCCAGAAGCGCCAGCAGGCGCTCCGTATTGCGCTCCACGCGGCATTCACGCGTGGTCCAACTGTCCCGTGAGACCGAGGAGGCGAGCGCCGCGACATGGAAATAATCTTCCACGTCGACCGTGAAAGCGTTCACCGGCTTCGCGCCGGACTGCGCAAGAGGAAGGGAGCGCCGGGTCAAATGTTCGGGTTCTGCCGCCATGGGCGCACTGTAGCGGATCCGGCCCCGGGGCGGCTGTGTGCCGGTCCAAAAAAGAACGGCCCCATGAGGGGGGGCCGTTCTCGGGACACCCGTGAAAAGGGTGTCGTTTGCGCAAAGGTCAGTTCTGCCGGGCGCGGCGGCGAAGCGCGAAGCCCAGGGCAGCGAGGCCTGCGGCAAAGAGCGCCAGTGTCGCCGGCTCCGGCACGTTGGTGGTGGTGGTCCCACCGCTGATGACGCCGGTATAGGCGCCCGCCGTGCACCCGCCGCCGGCGGAGACCAGAATGCATACGTCCGACGCGAAGTAATTGCTATCGCCGTTGGCGATGAAGTCGGACAGGCTGATGTTGGCGATCGTGAAGGTGAGGTCCGGCGGGGTGGTGGCAGGGCTGCTGCCACCGGTTCCGCACGCACCGCCCGCGCAGGTGACCGCGAAATTCCAATCGCCCGAGCCATTCCCATTGAATCCGTTGGTCACGGAAGAGACTGTCCAGGTGCCACTGCTCGACGAGCCGCCTACCACCGAGAAACCCGAGGTCAGGCTGGTGATGGTGATCGGAGAAGAAACGCTCGAGCTCAGGTCCCACATCAGCGAATCGCCGGCACCCGTGTCGACGAATCCCACGTTGCTGGCCAGGCTGACCGAGACATCGACGTTCGCGCCGTTCTGGGTGAGTGTGACGGTGCCGTAGGAGCCGGTCGACGGCGGGTTCGTCCCGTAGTAAGTGTCCAACTGGTAGGTGGTGCTGGAGGGCGGGATGATGGTCGCCTGAGCCTGCGCCGCGAAGACGAGCGCGGAAGCCGCGACCGCCGTCAGTGCCAGGGATCGCATCATGATGCGCGAGATCGCGGAATGCCGAGCCGGAAGCGTGGGGGATGTCATTGTCGATTCTCTCTTCGCAGCGAAAGGGTCGTCTTGGCGGATATGAGCAAGCACCGTGCCATGAGATATTTTATCTTTTCACAACAATGGCTTGCATCACTTTCATCATGTGTGGATAGAGGTTTGGGCATCGGGACTGTAAATTTCATCGACCCTCTTTCGCGTTCGCGGATTGAGTAAAAGCGCTCCGGCGGCGGGGTGCCCCCAAAACGAGAACGGCCCCCTCAGGGGCCGTTCTCGGGACACCGGTGAAAAGGTGTCGCGTGCCGAACGCTCAGCTCTGCCGGGCGCGGCGGCGGCGGGCAATCATCAGCCCGCAGCCGAGCAGGCCCGCACCGAACAGCGCCAGGGTGCCGGGCTCCGGCACGCTGCTGGTGGTGATGCTCATCAGGACGTTGTCATTCGAGTTCGTGTAGGGGGTTCTGGTCGGGTCCGAGATGATCAGCTGGTCATAGCCCATGAGGCTGGACGAGGTGAAATTCTCGGTGAGGCCGCCCATGCCGTTGCCGAGCAGGGTCCAGTTGCTGCCATCGTTGCTTCCATAGACCGCCCAGGCCTCTCCGGACTGGGTGGTGCCCTGCAGCGAGCCGATCATCACGCTCGTCGCGTAGTTCCCGGTTCCCAGATCCACATAGATACCGTTGGGGTAGTAAATCTCATTGTCCCCCGACGGATCACCGGTCAGGCCCAAGCCCTGTTCCGCGGCCGAGCCGCCGTTCTTGGCGTACAGGTCCAGACCCTGCGGTCCCGGCACCCAGTCGCACGAGGACATCGCTGTGCTGCAGCCGGGAGAGGTCGCCGACTGTACGTACAGGCTTTGGCTACCCTGATTGTACGTGGCCGAGGGCCCGATCACGTAACCAGGCATCGCCGGGCTGCCCGTCAATGTGAAGAAATCCCAGTTCATCTGTCCAGCAAAGGCCGGAGCGGACGCGGCGGCACATGCCAGCAGCGTTACCGAGCATACGGCCGCAAATTTGAATTTCATGTCTTGGCTCCTGCGCATCATTGGCGGGCATCTTAATTTGCCCGAGCGACAAGGAGCAAATTCCGGGCCATCTTAGGAATTTCTTTCTAAATCAGAAAGATAGCAGGCCATTAGTCAGCCGTGAGCTTCGTCATCGCACCCCGGTGTAAAGGAGATCGACAGATCCGTTGCGGTTACTGGCCTTAGCTAAAGCTTGGCAAAGCATTTGATTCCGCTTCAATTGGTCCATACACCATAATTTGAGCACTTTTTGCCATATCCAGCGATCGGCGGCCCCTCTGGAGCGGCGCCGCGCGCCGGCTCCCGGCCATACTGTGACGAATGTCCCGATTCCTGCCAGTGAATCGGGTATCGTGCCTGTCAAAGATTTCGACGCCTTACAGGCTCTTGAGCTCGGGCGGCCAGGCGGCGGCACGAGTCGGGGGGGGCGCGTACGGTGTCGATAGGTGCACCCCGGGGAGATCTGTTGTGCGTGATTCAGTTCCTGTCCGCCCGGTGCTCCGGGCCGGCTGCCGTATCCTCCTTGCTTTGGCCACGGTGTCGTTGGCCGCCTGTGGTGGCGGTGGCGGTGGCGGTGGCGGCGGTATGAGCTCCTTCACGATCGGCGGGAGCGTCACCGGCCTCAGCGCCTCGGGTCTGGTCCTCCAGGACAATGGCGGGGACAACCTGACGGTGAGCTCGGGGGCGAGCATGTTCACTTTCTCCACCAAGGTCTCGAGCGGTGCCGCCTACGCCGTGACGGTGTATGCACAGCCGACGGGAGAGACGTGCACGGTGACCCAGGGGACCGGCACGGCCACGGCCAATGTCACCTCGGTCAGCGTGGCCTGCACGGTCAACACCTACTCGATCGGCGGCAGCGTCACCGGCCTGAACACCTCAACCAGTGTGGTGCTCCAGGACAACGGTACGGACAACCTGACGGTGAGCTCGACGGGCAAGTTCACCTTCCCCACCAAGCTGTCCAGCGGCACCGCCTACAACGTGACGGTATACACTCAGCCGACGGGACAGACGTGCACGGTGAGCCAGGGCACCGGCACGGCCACGGCCAACGTCACATCGGTCAGCGTGGCCTGCACGACGAACACGTATACCGTCGCGGGCACGATCAGCGGACTGTCGACCGCGGGCCTGAAGCTGCAGGACTACACCAATGGCGAGATCCTGCCGGTGCCCGCCGGGGCGACGAAGTACCAGTTCACCCAGTCCGTTGCCTATGGCACCAACGTTCAGGTGAAAGTCACCGCGCAGCCGGCCTTCGAGACCTGCAAAGCCGGCAACTCCAATTTCTCCGGACCCATCACCTCCAATATCACGACGGACACCTTCAGCTGCGCCACGGTGACGACGGCGACGGTGAGCACCTTCGCCACGACTTCGGTCAACAGTCCCGCCGGGGTCGCGGTGGACTCCTCGGGCAACGTCTATGTGGCCAACCGCAGCGGCAACGACATCCTGCTGATCACGCCGGGCGGCACCGTGTCGGTCCTGGCGGGCAACGGCACCGCGGGCGACGTCAACGGCACGACGGCGGCAGGCGCCGAATTCAACTCTCCGACCGGAGTGGCGGTGAGCGCCTCGGGCACGATCTACGTGGCCGACTTCTACAACAACCAGATCCGCCAGATCGTATGCACGGGCGGCCTGACCGCCGGCAACTGCCAGGTCTCGCTATTGGCGGGGGCGGGGCCGACCGGAGCGGGCTACGTGGACGCGACGGGCAGTGGGGCCAAGTTCTACAATCCGCTCGGAGTGGCGGTGGGCCCCTCGGGCAACATCTACGTGGCGGATTTCAACAACAACGCGATCCGTGAGGTCACGCCGTCCGGCGTGGTGACCACGGTGGCGGGCTCGAGCACCGGTGCGACGGGCGATAGTAATGGGTCGGGCTCTTCGGCATCGTTCAACGGGCCGGCGGGCGTCGCGGTCGATTCGACCGGCAACGTCTACGTGGCCGATGAATTCAACAACCAGATCCGCGTGATCAATTCCTCGGGTGTCGTCAGTACGCTGGCAGGCTCGAGTACGGGCGCGCACGGCTACGCCGACGGCACCGGCAGTGCCGCCTCCTTCTACGAGCCCATCGACGTGGCGGTGGATTCGGCGGGCAATGTGTATGTGGCCGATTACGCCAACAACGAGATTCGCCTGGTCGCTCCGACGGGACTGGTGAGCACGCTGGCCGGCTCGGCGACGGCCACACCGGGTCTCGTCAACGGCCCGGCCAGCACGGCCACGTTCGACGCGCCCAGCGGCGTCGCCGTGAACGCCTCGGGCGATGTGTTCGTGGGCGATCAAAACGACAATGCGATTCGCGAGATCGTGCCCTGAGCCGCGCGGAACGCGCCGAGCAGCCTCAGTCATCGTAGGGCTTTCGAGCACGGCCGCCCCGGCGCTTGGGAGTGCGGCGGGCCGTTCGGCCGGCCGCGCCGGGGCGCAATGGTGCAGCCGCGGGCTCCCGGACCGCGGCTGATGCCGAAGCCCAATTGACCGGTCAGTGCCGGTAATCTTACCGCCCGTGCAATACAACCGCGCCGCGCTGGGGTACCTCCTCTCCGCCGTCTCCTATGCGGCGCTGCTGGCGGCGTGCCTGACGGTCTGGCGGCGGCGCCTGGCGGGCTCGGGGCTCGCCGCCGCCGTCGCCGCCCAGCTCGGCTGGTCGTCGCTGCTCGCCGCGCAGGCCGGCGGAGCGCCCATCGGGGCGGGGCTGGCGATCGCGGTCGAGTACCTGCGGGATCTCGCCTGGATGCTGGTGCTCGTGCGCTGCCTGCGGGCGGCGAGCACTTCGGTCATGACCCGCGCCGCGCAACGCCTGCTCGCCGTGCTCGCGGGCGTGGTGGTCGTGGTTGCCGGCATCACGCTGTGGCCGGCCCATCAGCAACTTCTCCTGCGGTTGATCGACCGCTACGGCCTGTGGGGAGGATTCCTGCTCTCGATCGGCGGCCTGGTCCTGGTCGAGCAGGCGGCACGCAATACCCGCTCCACGCAGCGCTGGGCGCTGAAGTACGTGTGGCTGGCCCTGGGAGCGCTGTTCGCCTGGGACCTGTGTTTCTTTTCCATCGCGATGCTGCACGGCAGCCTTGCAGGGGTCTTCTGGGCCGATCGCGGCATCGTGGATGCGGGCCTGGCGGGCGTGCTGGCCGTGGGCCTGCGCCGCATTTCGGAGTGGGAGTCCGCGGCGTTTCTCTCCCCGCGCATCGTGTTCTTCAGCGCCACGCTCCTCGGAGCGGCGCTGTATGCGTTCGTGATGGCCGTGGGGAGCTATCTCGTGCGCCGGTTCGGCGGCTCCTGGGGCTCGGCCGGGCAGATGCTGTTCCTCGCCGCCGGCGTGCTCGTGCTCGCGGTCGCGGCGCTTTCCGAGCAGTTCCGCGCCTGGCTGCGGGTGATGATCGCAAAGTACTTCTTCCCCTATCGTTACGATTACCGCCGGGAGTGGCAGAAGCTGACGCGCGCTCTGTCGGTGGGCGGCGAGACGCCGGTGTACGAGCGCATCGCCAAAGTCATGGCCGGCTTCATGAGCTCCCCGTACGGCGGGCTGTGGCTCAGGGAGGCCGATGGCGGTTTCGGGCCCGCGGGAGGCGATCTCGCCCCGCCGTCGGCCCCGCGTGAGAGCGGCCACGGGGGGTTCTTCGAGTATCTGCTGCGCAAAGAATGGATCTGCGACCTCGATGAGGCGCGCAGTCCGGGGCACGGCGAGCCCCAGCCGGCCCCGCCCGGGTGGATGCTGGAGAATCCGCGCTTTTGGCTGGTGGTGCCGCTGATCTGCGAGAGCGCCATGGTCGGGTTCGTCGTCATCGGCCAGCCGCTCGCCGCGGTGAGGCTCTCCTGGGAGGAGCTCGACCTGCTGCGCGCCGCCGGGCGCCAGGTCGCCAGCTACCTGGCCTTCGAGCAGGCCGCCAAGCGTCTGGCCGAGGCGCATCAGTTCGAGGCGATGAACCGCCTCTCGGCGGTGCTGATGCACGACCTCAGGCACCTCATCGCCCAGCAGGCGCTGGTGGTGCAGAACGCCGCGCGCCACCGCGGCAACCCGGAATTCTTCGACGATGCGATCCTGACGATCGACAACTCCGTGAAGCGCATGACCCGCCTCATGGACGAGCTTCGAAGCGGCGCGCTCACCGAGCAGACCCACCGCGTGGAGGTGGCGGAGCTGTGCGCGGAGGCGATCCGGCGCTGCGCCGGCCGGCCGCAGCCGTCGCTGGAGGTGTGCGAGCGCGGCGAAGTGGTGCTCAATCGCGAGCGCCTGCTCCAGGTGCTCGAGCATCTCATCCGCAACGCCCAGGAGGCGACACCGGCGGACGGATCGGTTACCGTAGGCGTCAAAAAGGCGGGCCAGCACGCGCTCATCGAGGTGACCGATACGGGCAGCGGCATGGACGAGGCGTTCGTCCGCCACCGGCTGTTCGCTCCCTTCGATACCACCAAGGGGGAGAAGGGCTTCGGTATCGGCGCCTATCAGGCGCGGGAGTTCGTGCGCAAGTGCGGCGGTACCGTGGAGGTCGAGAGCCGTCCCGGACGCGGCACGCGATTTACCATCCGACTGCCGCTGGCTCCGGCGCTCGCCGCGGCGGAAGGAGACAAAGGGGAACGACATGGGCTCCAAGCCAACTAGACTGCTGGTCGTCGAGGACGATCCGGGGCTGCAGCGCCAGCTCAAATGGGCGCTCGAGCCCTACGAGGTCGAGTGCGCCTCCAATCGCGCCGAGGCGCTCGCGGCCGTGCGCCGTCTCGAGCCGTCCATCGTGCTTCAGGATCTGGGACTGCCGCCCGATCCGGACGGCGTGGAGGAGGGCTTCGCCACCATCAGCGAGATTCTGCGCGTTCAGCCTGCCGCCAAGATCATCGTCGTCACGGGCCGCGAGGGGCGCGAGCACGCGCTGCGGGCGATCGCCCTCGGCGCCTACGACTTCTGTCAGAAGCCGGTGGACATGGATGTGCTCTCGCTCATCATCGACCGTGCCCGGCGCATCCACGAGCTGGAGGAGGAGAACCGCCGGCTCGTCGGCAACCCGTCGCTTGCGCTGGAGGGAGTGATCGCCGCCAGCGAGTCCATGGTCAAGGTCTGCCGCCTGGTGGCCAAGCTCGCTCCCACCGAAGCCACGGTGTTGCTGCTCGGCGAGAGCGGCACAGGCAAGGAGCGCCTCGCACAGGCGCTGCACGCCCTGAGTGGGCGCGCCGGGCAGCCCATGGTCGCAATCAACTGCGCGGCCATTCCGGAGAACCTGCTCGAGAGCGAGTTGTTCGGCTACGAGCGCGGAGCGTTCACCGGCGCGGTCAAACAGACGCGCGGCAAGATCGAGACCGCCGACGGCGGCACGCTGTTCCTGGATGAGATCGGCGACATGCCGCTCGCCCTGCAGGCGAAGCTCCTGCGCTTCCTTCAGGAGCGCGCGATCGAGCGCGTCGGCGGACGGGAAGTCATCCAGGTCGACGTGCGCATCGTCGCGGCCACGCACCGCGACCTGAAGGCGGCGATGCAGGAGAAGACCTTCCGCGAGGACCTCTACTACCGCATCAGCGAGGTGGCGGTGCAAATCCCACCGTTGCGCGAGCGTGGCTCGGACGCGGTGCTGGTCGCCAATTACCTCCTGCAGCTCGCCTGCAAGCGCCACGGCAAGCCGCTGTTGAAGCTGGGGCCGGATGCGATGGCCGCCATCGAGAAGTATCCCTGGCCGGGCAACGTGCGCGAGCTCGAGAACAAGGTGAACGCCGCGGCCATCATGAGCGAGGGCAAGCTGGTCACGGCCGAGGACCTGTCGCTGGAGGCGGTGGCCGCCGACGGCGAGGCGGGGATCATCCCGCTGCGCGAGGTGCGCCAGAGGGTCGAAACGGAAGCGGTGCAGCGCGCGCTCGCCGTCACGGGCGGCAACGTCTCCAAGGCGGCCGAGCTTCTCGGCGTGACGCGCCCGACGCTCTACGATCTGATGCAGCGGACCTCGGTCAACGGCGCGAAATAAGATCCGGCGGAACCGCCGGCACGCGCGCGGGTCGGCGCCGCCGGCGCAGGGCGAAGCCGAGGGCAGCCGTCCCGGCGAGGAACAGCGCCAGAGTGGAGGGCTCCGACGCGATGATCTGGTGATTTCCGTTGGGGCCGATCGGAATCTGCCCGCCGGTGGAAGTGCCGGGTGTGCCGCCTGTGCCGGTTCCGGGTGTTCCGCCCGTGCCGGTTCCGGGCGTGCCTCCCGCGCTGGTAGCGCTCGTGTTCGTCCGCGTCGTACCGATTGCCCCCGGCGGGTCGAGCAGCCCCACGCTCGGATCACTTGGGCCGCCATAGGCCTGCGGATCGGCAGGAGCGGGGCCCGCATCGGCCGGATCGCCGCTCGTCGGACCGGGAGACGATCCCGGCACGCTGAAATCCCCGAAGCCGTCATCCGGATGAGCGCTCGCCACCAGCTCGGGGGCCTTGGCGCCTGACTGGGAAGCCGGTCCGTGCGATCCGTGGGGCGCGGTCGAGGCCGAGGGCTGCGCGTAGACGGCCCCGGGTTGCGGCCTGCCGGTGGACGCCGGGCTCGCCGGCCACGGCCCGGCGGCGTGCCGATGCGCGGCCGCGCCCGGCATGGGGCAGCTGTTGGTGATGACGCGGGTGACCGTGTGATCCGCGCCGCCGCGAACGATCATCCATCCGCTCGTCGGTAGGAATCCGAACAGGAGTACGATCAAAAGCGGCCGTAGTGTCGTGGCCTTCATGATGGCGGCGTCGCCTCTGGATCCCCGTGTTGTTGCATGATCTAGGGATCCTTGCGTTAGGAGCAGAGTATAGCAGGGTCCCGGCTGTCGCAAGACGGCGCCATGACATAATTCACCTGAATTTGCTCGCGCAAGCAGGTGACCCACGGGGAGATTTCTCAGCAATCTCGTGACGCGGCGGCGACGCCGATATTCTGTCGAATGAGCGGCATGTTCTGTCACATGCGCGCGTGTTATGTTGGATTGCGGGGGCGCGGCGATCGCGCGGCGTCGTCCGCGGGTCGCGGAGTGACACTCTTGGTCACCTTTAACTGCGTTCGGCAGCGTGGCCGCGACAATGGGGTTTTCAGTAGGAATTCATACCCTTGCATCACCCTTCGGTGGTGACGCGTTAGCTTATCGTCTGCGCCCGCAGACATCCGGTGTGCCTCCCGGACCGTGGGGGTCGGCCGCCGTCATATCAAGTCATTGATAAATAAATGGAATTTGTATTTGGCACGCAAGTTGCTTATACCTCCCGGGCCGCCGCGAATCCATTGGGTCTGAGCTGAATCGCGCGGGTCGACGAGTCATGTTCCGGGGCGGAGCCGACGGGCCGAGGTTTCATAGGGTATGCGAGCAATGTCTTTCCGAGCCGCCTGTTGCGCGGCGCTCATGTTGGTGGCGCTGGCCGGGTGTAAGAGCTCGAACGTCTCGTCGACGACCGCATCCGCGGTGCAGACTTCCAATAAGAGCGCGCAGATTTCGGTGTCGGGGACACCGCAGACCACCGTCTCCGCCGGCCAGTCCTACAGTTTCACGCCTTCGGTGAGCGGCACGGCGGGCTCGCCGACCTTCAGCATCCGCAACGCGCCGAGCTGGGCGAGCTTCGATGCCACCACCGGCAAGCTCTCCGGTACGCCCCAGGCGGCCAATGCCGGCACATACGCGAATATCGTGATCTCGGCGAGCGACGGGCAGGCGACCGCGTCGCTGCCGTCTTTCTCGATCACTGTGGCCGAGTCCGCCTCCGGCAGCGGCAGCGCGGATGTCTCCTGGACGCCGCCCACCACCTATAGCAATGGATCGACGCTCACCGACCTGGCCGGCTACGATATCTATTACGGCACCAGCCCCAGCTCGCTCACCCAGAAAGTGCAGGTCACGAACGTCGGTATCACCAATTACGTGGTCGGCGGGTTGACCTCGGGCACGTGGTACTTTGCTGTGAGCGCCTATACGGCCACCGGGGCCGAAAGCAGCCCCTCGAACGTCGTCAGCAAGACGATATGAGGTGATCGGCTTCGGGGCCGATCGACAAAAAGGGCCAACAAGAAAGCGCCCGGCCCGATGTGCGTACCGCCTCGAGGCGCATCGAGGCCCGGACGCGGACGCTCGCAGGTGGCGGGCACGTCCCGATGCGTCATCCCCTACCCGCGCCTATGCCTGCGCTTCGCGGTTCGAGATCGCCTCCAGGCGATGGAGAAGTGCCAAGCAGTTCCTGATTCCCGGCGCCTCCGTCTCTTAGAGTTCCGCCCCCGTGCCGGTCCGGGGCGTTTACCGCGGCGAGCTGCTAGCATAACCCCATAAGCACTGGCGGTTCGGCGGGCGGTTTGTCCCCGATCGGCTACGGAATTGGCGCGTTCTTCGGCCAGCCGGTATCCTCTGAGCGCGTTCGAGGCTGGGACAGACGCCGTCCCGGCCGCCGCATGCGGCCTAAAGAGCGCTGCCCGCTGCGCCTGTTGGAGAAACGATGATGAGGAATAGGCTCGGTGTAAGTCCGGCTCGGGCGGGCTCGGTTGGCGTACTGCTCGCCTCGCTCGCATTGACCGGGTGCGGGGCGTTTCTGACGTCCCATTACCGCATCGAGCGGGCGCAGCGGGCGATGAGCTCGGGTGACTGGCAGGATGCTGCCTTCGAGCTGCATGCCGTCGTGCGCAAGGACCCTCGCAATATCCAGGCCTGGGTTCTGCTGGCGCGGCTGTCGCTCGATGCGGACGACCGCAACGGCGCGCAGTCGGCGCTGAAGCACGCTCTCGCCGCCGGCGCCAAGGGACCGAAGGTCGATGAGCTGCGCGCCCGCATCTGGCTCGCGACCGGGCAGGCCAAGGCTTTGCTGGCCGCTCTCGCCGGCCACAGCCTGCATCTTACGGAGCCGGATCGCACCCTGTTGCTCGCCCGCGCGCAGCTCGCCACCGGAGAGCCCGCCCAGACGATCGAGACGCTCGAGCCGCTTCTGGCCCGACAGCCCCCTCCGACAGAGGCCCAGGACCTGCTCGCCGAGGCGCTCGCCCGGCAGGGCAAGCTCGCGCAGGCACTCGAGCATCTCCGGACCGCCGCTCGCCTCGACCGGAAATCCCCGGAGCCGCCGCTGCTCGCGGGCCGGATCGAAGAGTTGCTGGGCCAGTACCCCGCGGCCGAGCGTTCCCTGGCCGAGGCGCTGAAGCGCATGAGGCCCTCGGAGCCCATCGCGCACCGCGTGATAGCGCTGATCGGACTCACCGAGTCGCGCCTCGCCCTGGGCGAGGTCGCCTCCGCCGCCAAGAGTCACAAGGCGCTGGCAAGCCTGGAGCCCGAGGCCCCCGAGACTCGCCTGCTCGGTGCGCGCATCAAGCTGGCGCACAAAGACCTGGTCGGAGGTACCAGCGAGCTCGAGAGCGTGGTGGCCGATGCTCCGAACTTCGTGCAGGCACGGCTGGCGCTCGGCGCGGCGCTCCTCGAGCGCGGCCAGCTCGAGCAGGCGCAGCAGCAGCTCCAGCAGGTGATCACCCGGACCCCCGACAACCTGCAGGCCCGCAAGCTGCTGGCCGAAGTGCAGTTGAAGCTCGGCCAGCCGGGCCCGGCGTTGAGTGTGCTGACACCGGCCCTGAATGCCCCGAGCCTGGATCCGCAGCTTCTCTCGCTGTTCGGCCTGGCAGCCCGCCGCTCGGGCAATTCCCAGGCGCTGCTCACCGCGCTGGAGCGCGAGCGGCGCGCGCACCCGCAAGATGAGGCCACTGCCGTCAATCTCGCCGCGGTGTACTTGAGCACCGGCCATGCGGCGCAGGCGCTCTCTCTTCTCGAGTCGACCCGCGACAACGGTGATCCGCGCCGCGACAAGCTGCTGATCACCACACTCCTCGCGACGCGCGGGCGGGATGCCGCGAACCGGCAAGTCGCCTCGCTCCTTGCCGCCCGTCCGCACGATCCCGCGGTGCTCAATCTCGCGGCCTCCTACGCGGCGTCGCAGGGTCAGCTCCATCGGGCGCGGACGCTCCTGCGCCAGGCGCTTGCCCTCGACTCCAATGACTTGGGATCGCTCATCGACCTGGCGCGCGTGGAGGTGGCCCAGGGCGATGCGGCCGCGGCCGAGCGACGTCTCGCCGCCGCGCTCTCGGCGCATCCGCAGGCGCTGGCCGTTCGCCTCGCACTGGCCCAGACATTGCTGCACACTCGCTCGTTCGCCAAGGCCCGCGGCGTGCTCGAGGCGGCCAGTCATGCCCGCACCGAACCCGGCGTGCAGTTCGCGCTCGCCCAGGTGGCCCTTGCCCAGGGAGATCTTCATCAGGCGAACACCGCGCTCGACCGGGCCATCGCCGCGCGCCCCGGGCAGGCCGCACTCGTCGAGAATGCGGGCACCCTGTTGATGCAAGGCAACGACTACGCGGCCGCGCTCGCCCGCTTCACCCAGGCGACGCAGATGCAGCCGGCGAATGCGCTGTACTGGCTCGACAGCGCCCGCGCCCAACTCGCCCTGAACCGGCCGGTTGCCGCACGCGTCTCGCTGGAGAAGGCCGGGCAGCTCCAGCCGCACTGGCTGCCCGTGGTGGCCATGCTCGCGATGATCGATCTTCGCCAGGGCAATCGCCACTCCGCACTGTCGCGCGTCGATGCGCTGCTCGCCAGCCAGCCGCACGATCCGGGGGCACTGGCGCTGAAAGGGGACGTGGAGGGCGCGCTCGGTGACAGCGCGGCCGCCCTGACAGCCTACGGCGAGGCGCAGAAGCTGCGCCCGAGCGCGGCGGTGGCCGTGAAGCTCTACCACATGCGCCTGCTCGCGCACCGGGGCGATCCCTCCGGGCCGCTGACGCAATGGCTGAAGCGGGTACCGACTGACTGGCGCGTGCGGGACGTGCTCGGCAACTATTACGTGCTGGCGCATGCATCGCGGCAGGCGGAGCAGGAGTTCAAGACCGTGGTCGCGCAGGTGCCCGACGATACCGTCGCGCTCAACAACCTCGCGTGGCTGCTCGGCAAGCGCGGCGACCCCCAGGCGCAGTCCTTCGCCGAGCGCGCCTATCGCCTGGCGCCACAATCGGCGGGTATCAACGACACCCTGGGATGGATCCTGGCGAAAAAAGGGCAGGGGACGCAGGCGCTGCCCTACCTCACGCGCGCCGTGAAGCTCGCTCCCAAGGACCCGGAGCTCGCCTACCACTACGCCTATGTGCTGACCAAGACCGGCCGGCCCGCCCAGGCCCGCAAGATTCTCTCGCGGATTCTCTCGAGCCCGCGGCCGTTCCATGCCAGAGCCAAGGCAAAGCGGCTGCTGGCCACGCTGGGGGCCTGAGCCGCCGTTGAGACCATGACAGCGACCACAGACTCACATACCACTTTCGGCTAGGCTGAGATTATGTTGCGACACATTTCACGATTTTCGCCGCTGGTGGCGGCTGCCGCGGCGCTCATGCTGTGCCTGGGCGGCACGCCCGCGCACGCGGGCGGCCCCCCGGTAGCCAAGACGTCAAAGAACTACGTCATAGGACCGGGCGATGTGCTGAGCATCTTCGTGTGGCAGAACCCGGATCTGTCGCAGAAGTCCGTGCCCGTGCGCCCCGACGGCAGGATTTCCACGCCGCTGATCTCCAACATCATGGCGGCCGGCAGGACACCCTCGGAGCTGGCCCATGCCATGGACAAGGAGCTGAGCCAGTACATCCGCTCCCCCAGGGTCACGGTCATCGTGAACACGGCCCTGAGCGTTCTGAGTCAGGTTCAGGTCATCGGTCAGGTGGTGCATCCGGAATCCATCCCCTATCACGAGGGTATGACGGTGCTCGACGTGGTGCTCGCCGCAGGCGGTCTCACCCCCTACGCCGCCGGCAACTCCGCCAAGCTGGAGCGCAAGGTGAACGGGAAGGTCGAGACGCTGCACGTGCGGCTTTCCAGGCTGCTAAACAAGGGCGACCTGTCGCAGAATTTGAAGGTCAAGCCCGGCGACGTGCTGGTCGTGCCGGAATCGTTGTTCTAAAGCGCCGGGTCCCCCATGCCAAGCTCTTCACTGTTCACCGAACTGGCCGGTCTTCAGGACCAGCTGCGCGGCCTGTGGCGCTTCAAGTGGGCGGCGCTCATCGTCGCCTGGACCGTGGCGCTGCTGGCCTGGGTGGGGGTCTTCATGATCCCGAACAAGTACGAGGCCACGGCGAAGATATTCGTCAACACCGGGACCACCCTCAGCCAGGCGACCCAGGGCATAAGCTTGAGCGATGACATCGCCGCCCAGATCCAGCAGGTGAGCGCGATGCTGCTCGGCGATCCGCAGTTGCGCAAGGTCGCGAACGAGACCAACCTCATGACCGGCGCCGTCACCGGCCAGCAGCAGCAGGCCGTGGTCGAAAATCTGCGCGAGAACATCAACATCGTCGCCGATGTGAACCGCGCGGTCCCGAAGAGCAAGGTCACGTTGTTCACCATCACCTACGAAAACCACGACCGCAAGCGCGCCATCCGCGTGGTCGACCACCTGCTCAACGACTTCGTCGAAGGCTCGCTCACGGGCAAGAGCCGGGGCTCCCAGCAAGCCGAGCAGTTCCTCACTCAGCAGATCGCCGACTACGGGCAGCGCCTGTCGGCGACCGAGCAGCAGCTGGCGGAATTCAAGAAGAACAACATCGGACTGGTGCCGGGCGAGCAGGGCGATGCCTTCTCCCAGCTGCAATCCGACAACACACAGCTGCGGCAGCTGAAGAGCAACCTCTACGTGGCCCTGAGCAAGCGGGACGAGCTCGCGCGGGAGCTTCACTCCGGCCAGCGGTTCACGACCAGCGGCGCTTCGGGCGGGGCAGCCACCATGCCCAGCGGGCCGGCGCTCGACACCGAGCAGCAGATCGCGCAGGACCAGCAGAAGCTCGACCGGATGCTGCTTCAGTACACGGATAAGTATCCGGATGTGATCGCGCTCAAGCAGACGATCAAGGAGCTCAAGGCGCGGCAGAAGGTGCAGCTGGCCGCCGCTCAGAAAGGCGACGTGGGCGCGGCCTCCGCGCTGGGCCTCACGGCGAATCCCGTCTACCAGCGGCTCGAAGAGCAGTACAACGCCCAGCAGGTCGAGGTCGTCTCGATTCAGCAGCAGATCTCCGACCTCCAGCGACAGATCGGCGCCCTCAAGGCCAAGATGGGCGCCGCGCCGCACGTGGAGGCCGAATACGCCCGGCTGACACGCAACTACGCGGTCACGAAGACACAGTACGATGCGCTGCTTGGCCGCCTGGACAGCACGCGCCTGGGGCAGCAGGCCGCCTCCACGGGACTGGTGGACTTCCAGGTGATCGATCCGCCGACCGCGCAGTACACGCCGGTCTCGCCCAAGCGGCCGCTGCTGATCATCGGCACGCTGTTCATGGCGATCGGCGCCGGGATCGCGATGGCGTACCTGCTGCACCTGCTGCGGCCGGTGATCGTGAGCGCGCGACAGCTCGGCGAGGTGACCGGTCTTACGGTGCTGGGCACGGTGAGCATGGCGTGGGCCGGCGAGCATCGCCGGGAGGCGCACCGGGGCAATGTCCGCTATGCCTGCGGGGCGGCGGGGTTGCTGGTGCTCGGCGTGACCGTGCTGCTGTTGCACTCGCACATTTCAAGAATGGTCATGGAGCTGCTGGCATGAGCGTAGTGGAAAAAGCGATCCGCAAGCTCCAGGAGCAGAAACGACTCGCGGGGGAACCCGCGCCGGCGGCGGAGCCGCCCGCGCAGACGCCCCCGGCGCATCCGGCACCGCCGGTGCACGCTCTGGAGGGGGAGCAGCCGCGACAGCCGGCCATCGTGCTGGAGCGCGGCGCGCTGCGCGCCGCAGGACTGCTTCCTCCCGAGGAGGAAATGAGCGTGCTGGCGCGCCAGTACCGCAAGATCAAGCATCCGCTGGTCGCCCGGGCCATCGGCCGCGGCGAGCCGGCCGTGCCCAAGGGATATCTCATCATGATCGCCAGCGCCATGACGGGCGAGGGCAAGACCTTCACCACCCTCAACCTGGCGCTGAGCCTCGCGCTGGAGAAGGACTTGAGAGTGCTGCTCGTCGATGGCGACGTCGCCAAGCCGCAGCTCACTCAGGTGCTCGGCCTCTCCGGGGCGCCGGGGCTGCTCGATGCGCTGCGCGAGCCGCAGCTCGATGTCGAATCGCTCGTCCGGCCGACCGACATGCCGGCGCTGTCTTTTCTGCCCGCCGGGGTGGGGAACGAGGAGGCGACGGAGCTGCTCGCGAGCGCCCGCATGGAGCGCACCGCGGCGCTGCTCGGCCAGCAGGGCCGGCGCATCGTGGTGTTCGACTCCCCGCCGCTGCTGCAGACCACCGAGTCGGCGGAGCTGGCCCAGATGGCCGGCCAGGTCGTGGTGGTGGTACGGGCCGAGGTCACCCCCCAGCCGGTGCTGCTCGATGCACTGAAGAGCCTGGAGGGCCACCCCTCGGTATCGCTCGTGCTCAACCAGAGCCCGCGGGCGGCGACTTCCGAGTATTATTACTACGGTTATGGCAACGAGCGCTCGGACAATGCGAGCGCCTAGGGCGCATCGGAAGCCCCGGGGGGAACAACAAGAATGAGAATCGACGCGCATCTCCCAGTCCTTTGTGTACTTGCACTGCTCACCATGGGATGGCAGGCGCGCGCAGGCGCTCAGGAAGCAGGGCAGCCCGCGCAGGCACAGCCGGGCACAGCCGCCGCGCCCGTGCAACAGACCGGCTACGTGGACCTGATGGCGGGGCTGGGCTACACCGACAATGCGTTGCTTGCCCATGGCCAGCGCAAGAGTGATGGCATCGGCACGGTCGGGTTCAACGTCGACTACAAGCGGCTGGGCAACCTCAGCCTGGACCTGCTCGGCAATCTCGACCGGCTGCAGTACCTGAAGGGCTCCTTCGGCGGCAGCTTCTATGGGCACTTCTACGGTACGGGCATCCTTGGCAAGCCCACGAACATCCTTCAGTGGCGCCTCAGCGACAGTTTCGGCGAGGAAATGACCAATCCGCTGGCCTCGCCCACGCCCCGGAATCTGCAGGTCATTAACAACGTCGCAACCGGACCGCGGGTCAATCTGCACTTCGGGCTGACCAATCGCCTGACGCTCTTCGGCCTGTACTCGCGCACGACGTATCAGCGCTCGCCGTTCGACTCGCAGACCTACCTGGGTGGCGCGCAATTCCGCCATGCGCTTCCCGGAGATTCTTCTCTATCGCTGCGGGCCAGCACCGCGCACACCAAGTATGTCAATGGCGCGGCTGTCCGAGCCTACTTCTACGGCACGTCGACCGCTTACGACATCCGCCGGGCCTCAATCTCGTACGACGCCAAATTCGTGCGCACCGACTTTCACCTGCGAGCAGGCTACAACACGATCCGGTTTGGAGGGGCTTCGCGGCACGGCTCGCCGCTGTACGAGGTTCGCCTCGACCGGCAGGTTTCGCCGTTTTCGAGGATATTCATCAGTGGCCAGCAAACCTACAGCACCAACGGCGGCTCGCTGGAATCGCCCGGCGCTCGAGTCGGCCTTCAGGTCGGTGCCTCGCTGAATCCCGGTTACGCGGTGGCGCAACCCTTCAATCAGCGCATCGCCGATGCGGGCTGGTTGTTCAACCGCGCGCGCACCAGTCTGTCTCTCACGGCGAACTACCGGCAGATGATCTTCGATCAGACGAGCGCCACCAACAACCAGTACAATCATCGGGAAGAGGGCGTCGTTGTGAGCCTGGGGCGGCAGCTGCGTCCGACCGTCGAGGTGAAATTGCTGGCGCAGGGATATGAGATTCGGTATGCGCATCTCGACGCCCGAACCCGCCGCGAAACCATCCGGCTGACATTTTCCAAGCTTTTCTCCCGATCCGCGATCTGGTTCTACATCGAACGCAGGCATCAGAGCGGTGCGCGAGGCGCATCGACCTTTCAGCCGGCGTCCTACAACGACGACCGCGTCGGGATTTACTTCACGTACGACCTGTTTGGCGCGCGGTCCACGCGACCGTCCCTGCAGGGGATGCCGGGAGCGGGAGGGATCGCAGGCGAGTATTGATCTTGCACTGTCAAAGAACGAACCAAACCATTCTTCGGAATCGTCTCTTTTCTCCCGACGGATTTGCCGTGGTGCTCGAAGTTCTCGGGCCCCGCACACGAGTCAGTGCCCTTTGGGCGCCGCGCCGGCGCGCAGTCCGGTTGCTTTCTGTTCCACTGGAAGCTGCGGTACCGGCAGTCGGCCCCGGAGTCTTTGTCGAGAGACCGTCGGGCAGCGCGAGCTGTGGGGCAAGTCTATTCGCCTCGATATGCGTCGCCAGGCCATCATTCAGCGTGACGTCTGGACATTTTGAGCAGTTGGTCTCCGCGGGTGAGCGGATACTTCGGTTGTAAAGAGACGCGTTACGCCGTTTGAAGCGCAGTCATTATGGGATTATTAACAAATATGCGCGCTATGCATTCTCTGCGCACTCGGGCGGGGCCTCTTCGTGAGTGGTATATGGCGGTGCGCTCGGCCCGTGACTGGGCGGACCTCCCGGCTCGTCTGCGTGACGCACTTTCTAGAATTGCTCCGGAGGCGCTGGCCTGCAACGAAGCCCCAGTCTTTATCCTGTCCGCTGGGTGGCGATCAGGGTCCACGCTGCTCCAGCGGATGATCATGGAATACAATAATGACATTGTGATCTGGGGTGAACCATTTGCGCACGCGGATATTTGGCGCAGTATGGCGAACCAATTCCGGTGTTTCACCGATCAATGGCCGCCCGAGCAATCGTTCCTATCGGCCAGAACGGCATCGAATTTGACCGCTGACTGGGTGGCCAACTTGTACCCGGATATCGCCGATCTTCTCGATGGCCACCGTAGATTTTATGATGCAGTTTTTGGCCAGCCGTCCAGAGCGCGCGGCTGTAAGGCGTGGGGGATGAAGGAAGTGAGGCTGACAATAGACGAGGCCAGCTATCTTCGAGCACTATACCCCAAGTGCAAACTGCTCTTTCTGTATCGAAATCCACGCGACGCATATCTTTCTTATCTCAAGTTGGGGGCTGCCTGGTATCGGCGGTGGCCTGATGAGCCTGTGGCGACCGCGTACTCCTTTGGGCGGAATTGGGCGGAAATGATCGGTGGTTTCATTCGTGGGTACAAAGACGTCGATGGCTTGATGGTGCGGTACGAGGACCTTGATGATCCGACGGAAGTCAAACGGATAGAGAAATATCTCGGATGGCAAGTGCCGCGTTCGTCCGAGATGAATCTGGTTGGCAACAGCCGACGATTCCAGATACAAGATCTGCCGCGCGTGCGGCGTATGCTTCTGGATTTCGCAGTGGGTAGAACTTTCAAAGACGCAGGATATCGGTGATTACGTCCGGTCTATAGTGTGCTCAAGGATCCTGCAAGGTCATCGACCTTCTCGCCCTTTCGCATCCGACTGCGGGAACGACCTGACAACTGAGCATGATTTCCTGCAAAATTGCGCTCTTCCCGCTGATTATCGTTTGTCCATCATCCTACATTCCGTCGCCTGGAGATAAATTTATCCGTCGGTAAATCTGCGTCTGGTAGATAAAGCAGCTTCTGGCGGCAAGGAGTGGCTCCGGATCGGGGATCTAGGGGTAGTCTCGGCATGCGATCCTCCCGTGCCATTGAGCTGCCAGGAAGCATGACAGAGGGGCTTCGGCATGGCGGCGCTGTTATGCGGAGCGCCAGGGGGGCGCAGGAGGGGTGGCCGAGAGGCTGTAGCGACGACAATTCGTGATATCGGCGTTGCAAAGTTGCAAGGTCTTTGACGAGATGAGAAATTGAAGGGTGCAACCATGAGGGGCATTATGAAAGCGGCGCTCTTAAAAGTTCTTCCATCGCCGATCCGACCATTCGCGCGGCACGTCTACCGGAGGATCTTGGGGAAGCCTGGCCTCATGAGTGCGTCCCAATATCGTTCTCTGACGGCGCTGAAGTGTCGAGTCAGCTACAATCGGTACGGCGGTTACTGCGTGCCCGAGTCCTCCCGTCACCGGCCCGCATCCGTGGCGATTCTGTCAAGGGACGTATGGGAGCCAGACACTATCGAGTTTATGCGACGAGCATGCGCTGACGGCGATATTGTTCACGCCGGAACGTTCTTCGGGGACTTCCTGCCCGGGATCTCGAGCGCCATTGCACCGAGCGCCAAAATATGGGCATTCGAGCCGTCCGCCGAGAATTACCGCTGCGCGAAGATCACCATAGAGATCAACGCGCTTCGCAACGTCGTGCTAACGCATGCAGGCCTGGGATCGGAGAGGAAGTCCGCGAAAATAAAGACTACCAATCGGGAAGGTGTGGCGCTTGGCGGCGGCTCGATCATTGCGGAAGACGGCAGGGAGCCTGTCGAGATCATGACGGTTGATGAGGCGGTAGACAGGAGGACTGTTTCCGTGATCCAGCTCGACGTGGAGGGATACGAGAAGGAGGCGCTGGCCGGCGCTTTGGGAACAATCGAGAGGTGCCACCCCTTTCTGATTCTAGAGGACGTGCCCGGCTACAGCGTGCTTGGAGGGACCTGGTTCGCGGAGAACATTCTCGCGCAGGGCTATCGGCAAGTCGCTAGATTACACGATAACGCTGTGTTTTCTTTCTAAGAGAGACGCGCTGCTCGATGACCGCCCGATGCCAGTAAGTGCGCTGCGGCCTCGACCGTGAGTAGCAGTGGCTGATTGCGGCTCGAACGTCCAGGCGCTCTCGGACGTTGAGGCGTAGTCAGTGAGGACGGGCTTGTTAGCGAAACGAACAGTGGTCGGGTGTCCTCCACCCCCCCTTACTGTGTCGGGGGCGAGGAGACGCGCATGAGGCGCGGCGTCGCCTCGTCCATCAGGGACGACCTCACGCGCCTCGATGCCACGGAAGTCGCCATTTCGTGCAATCGACTGTCGCGGCGGCGAAGCGCAATTTCCTCGGCGGACCTTCTTACCATTGCGTTCCCTATCTCGTCTCTAGCCGTGAATGGGAACTGGAAAACAGGCTGAGTGGTGGTTGTCCCAGGTTTCGATTGTTGCGGATCAATCTGGAAAGCGGGGAATCCGACGTTGAAGAAAGTGAGCTTGACGCTCGTGTGCGGAATTGGGCCTGGGCGGGTCAAGGCCGAAATTCCCTACTTTCTCGACATGCCCCGGATCGAGAGCGCGTGTGCCATTATTCTCCGCCTCATCGGAACGCCGGTTGGAGGTCCGGCGCTTCGATGCTCAGGCGGGTTCGGGCTGTCCTGCAGTCAGGCATGCAGATTGCGCGCAGGGCAGTTAGCGATGATATCGGCGGGCGGAGCAGCAGGGCCTCGAGCCCGTACCAGAGCTGCGAGAGTCGTGGCCGGACGAAAAGGCGGCTGCCGATACGGTAGCGCGCCCAGATGAGCGAGCGGGTGCCGGCGGAATCGACAGCCAGCGTTTCCCGCCAGCGTCCCGAGGGGGAATTGATGATGCGCACCGATTCGGGTCGGAGCCGCTCTTTGTTGCCCAACAGATGATTCCAGTAGCTGATCAGTTTCGCGTGCTGAGTCTGAATCTTGTATGCCACCGCGAATGCTTCTACGGTCCCGCCTGCGTCGGTGTAGCTGACCAGCGATTCGCCGCCGGGATGATTGAACCGCGGTTGCCACGCTCCGCCTGCGACCGGTTGCGGTCCGGTCCAGCCGGCGGGCGCCGCGGGCCATTGGATGGTGACCATGGTGCCGGTGCCGGCGTGTGCCCAGTCCATTCCGTACGCGAGCACCGGCAGCACTGCCATCACCGCCAGTGCCACGGTCATCTGCGGGAGACTGAATCCCCGGCCGGGCGCGGCTTCCGGTCGGTGCGCCTGCGGGGCCCGTCCATGGTCGCCGGTCGCGGGTTGGCGTCCGGTCCACCACAGGAAGAGGGCGAAAACCGCCGCGAACAACCACCAGCCCAGCCAGTAATGGTGCCGCACGAGCGAGCTGTGCATGTGGGTGAAGTACGCGGCGGCCAGAACGGTGAAAATCCGCACCCAGTTGACCGCCAGAGACAGCGCGCCCATTACGCCGATCCACTGCAGCCTGCGCCGCCAGGGCTCGCCGGAGACCTTCCCGTACAAGGTGGCGAGCGCCAGCCCGACAATGAGCTCGTGCAAGCCGCTGCAGGTATTGGCGATTTCGATCGTCCCACCGGGCAGGTGCACGTAATCACCCTGCACATACGCGGGCAAACCGGTGATCCAGATCAGGACGCCCGACATTTTGGCGCTCAGCATTTGGACGGAACCGTTGATATCGCTCCACATTGGCATGGCGAAGTAGAGATACCCGATCGGGAAGGCAAGCACTCGCGCCACGCGCCAGCCGAGCGCAGCGACGATGACCGTAAACAGGAGCAACGGCAGGAGCATCATGTGGGGCTCCTGAATCGCCGCGCGCCAAGCCCATACCCACGCGGCACTCAGCAGCGCAAGCGCGATCAGCGCCCGAGGCTCCGCCCGTTCCGGCACGGCGGCCAAGCGCTTTCTGTCGTGGAAGATCAGCCACAGCGAAATGAGCAGGACCAGGTAGCCGTGCGTATAGGCTTCTTCTTGAGAGGGTTGTGTCCACAGGGCATTGAGCGACATGGCGCTGGGCCAATAGAGGGCCGCGACCGCGATCCACAGTCCGTAAACCGTCGCGAGACGGCTGAAGACCGGCGCGTGCAGCAAGCCGCGGGCGCGAGGCTCGACGGGCGGCCGCGTGCTCACGCGAGACTCACCGTCCTGAGGCGTGGTGAAATCCGACATCTGCTCCGGCGCCTCCGTGCGGAGGCCGCTCTGCCGTATCCTTGATTCAACGGTTCAAAGTAGCATTTTGTACCATAGCCGGGTGGGGGGCCAGAGCGCTGGCATCCGGAGCAAGTATTTTGCGAAGTGGATCAGGAATAAAACGCCATGTCATCCGATGAGACGCCGATTCCCAGCATGGCAGGTGGGCGATGGGTGAGATCGTCGACTCCGCGGGACGGGCCGGCTATCGTCGCCCTGATGAGACAGGCCGGCTTGAAGCCGCACACCGGTCCGGAGCATCTGCATTGGAAATATTGGCAGGAGCGGTCGGACTGGCCCGGATCGCGCTCGTTCGTGCTCACCGACGGCAAGGGCATCCTCGCTCACGGAGCAGTGGTCCCGGGGACGCTCAACTGGGGCAAGAGGCGGGCAAGAGTCATCCACATGATCGACTGGGCCGCCCGGCGAGACGCGGTCGGGGCGGGCGTCGTCCTGATGAAGCACATCGGCAGGATGACCGATTTTCTGTTGGGCATCGGCGGCAGCGGGTACACGCTCAAGATCATGCCGCTCTTGGGCTATCGTTCCCTCGGCGCCGTCACCGGCTACGTCCGGACGATTTCACCACTGGGCATTCTGAAAAGACCGACTGGGCCGTGCTGGAAACTCGCGCCTCGGGTCGGGCGGAGCCTGTTCTGGTCCTGGTCGGCACCCAGAGCGGATACGGCCGGCTGGCAGGCGCGGCGGATCGCCGTCGATGAGGTGGCGCGAATTGCGAACATATTGCCGGTCGAACGTGCAGATATGGTGCTGCTCGGTCGCAGCCCAGAGCTAATGCGTCACGCGCTTGCCTGTCCCATTGTCCCGGTGGAGCTCTATGCGCTCGAGAAAGCTGGGAGGATCGGCGGATATTTCGTTTTGAGCTACGCGCCCGGGCAGGCCCGTCTCGCCGACCTGTGGATGGATTCGCAGGACCCCGCCGACTGGCGGGCCCTGGTGCAGTCGGCGGTCCGGCAGGCCCGCGGCAGGGGCGATCTGGCGGAGCTTGCAGCCTGGTCGAGCGATCCGCAGCTGTCGCAGGTTCTCGAGGCCTGCGGCTTTCATGCGCGCCTGACCCTGCCGATCTACCTACGAAGCTCGGGAGACGTGGCGATCCCCCAGCAGACCCCGAGGGTGCAGATGATCGACAACGACATGTTCTACCTCTACTTCGGTGTGAATGACCTATGGGCCTGAAAACTCACCAGACGCCATTTTGGCCGGTCTGGCCACAAAGGGGCGTCGACCGGTCTCAGGGGCCCGGAGCGCGCCACGGCGCGCCTCAGAGGGCTTCGTGCGACGTCGTCGCGCAGAGGCGTTGATGGCCGCTCTACCCGAGACCGCGTCGTCCGACTGCCGGCTGTCGGTCGGGGACACTCCCGGCACCGACTGGGATGCCTTCGTGACGCAGATCACGGGCGCCAGTCTCTACCACCTGAGCGGCTGGACCGAGCTCGCGCGCGAGGTCTTCGGGCACCGGACGCTCTTCGTGAAGGCGCAGGATGCAGCGGGATCCCTGGTGGGGGTGCTGCCGGTGATCCAGCAAAAGAGCCGCCTGCTGGGGAATTTCGCCACCTCTGTGGCTTTCTTCAACTACGGTGGCGCGCTCACGGCGGATCCGGAGGTCGCCCGGCAGATGATGAATCGCGCGGCCGAGATCGCGGAGAAGCTCGGATGTCGCTACCTGGAGTTCAGGGACACCCAACCCCGTCCGGGCCACTGGGCCATGCGAACCGACAAGGTCACCCTTCAGCTCGAATTGCCGGAGAGCTTCGAAAGTCTCTCCAAGCGTCTGGGCTCGAAGCTGCGCTCACAGGTCAAGCGCGCCGAGCGGGAAGGGGTCCGGTGCCGCACCGGTACGAAGGCGCTTCTGGATGATTTCTATGGTGTGTTCGCCGAAAACATGCGTGACCTCGGTACCCCCGTTTATCCCAAGCGCTTCTTCGAGGCGATCCTCCGGCGTTTCGAGCCCTATTGCCAGTTGGTGGTGATCGATTGGCACGGAGAGCCGGCGGCCGCGGCGTTCCTCACGTTCTGGCAGGGAAAGGCGGAGGTCCCCTGGGCGTCCTGCCGGGCCAAGGCCAAGCCCCTGGGATTGAACATGAAGCTTTACTGGGAGCTTCTGTCGCTGGCGGTCGGCCGCGGCTGCCGCCTGTTCGACTTCGGCCGCTCGAGCGTCGGTGGCGGTACGTATCGCTTCAAGTGCCAATGGGGCGCACAGCCCGTGCCGATGTACTGGTACCGGTGGGAGCAGCAAGCCGCCGGACATGAGGCATCAACGGGCGAAGAGAAGGGGAAGGCGATGCAGTTGGCGACAGCACTTTGGCAACGCCTGCCACTCGGTATCGCCAATACGCTCGGTCCCTTGATCAGCGGAGCGTTGCCCTGGTGAGCGCCTTTAAGAAAATCACAAAGCGCGCCGTGGTGTGGACGGTTGCCCGAGCGGCGCCGCTCACGTGGCACTTGAGAGTGCCCGGATCCCTAGTTGTGCTGATGTATCACCGCGTGCTGCCCGCGGGTTCCCCGGAGCGCGAGACCGAGCAGCCGGGGATGTACGTGTCCCCCGCAACGCTCGACTTGCATCTCACCGAGCTCAAACGGCACTTCGAGCTGGTGCACCTCGATGAATGGTTGCGCCGGGCGAAGCGCGGCGCGCCGCTGCCGAAGCTCGCGTGCGCCATCACCTTCGACGACGGCTGGCGGGACAACTACGAATTCGCACTGCCGGTATTGATGAAGCACGGCGCGCCGGCAACGATTTTCCTCGTCGCAAGCTACATCGGTACAACCTATCGGTTCTGGCCGAACCGGCTGATCGAACTTATCCTGAGAGAACACGCTCAACCCGGATCTGTGCCCTTCCCGGACAAGTTGCGTCTATTGGTTGATCCAGTTTTGGCCGATGCAGGCCGACGCGCGATTATTCACATCGAGCACGTCGACCCTGTTATTCAGCGTGCACTCAAGCTCGAAGAAGGCGAAATTCGAGAGCTGGTCGAAGAAGCGGAAGGGCCGATGGCAACAAACGGCGCTCGAGATACGGTTGATCTGAATGAGATCGCCGCAATGTCTGCCACCGGATTGATCCGGTTCGGGTCGCATTCCGCTACGCATTTTCGGCTGCACGCGGGCGTGTCCGAAGACCGGCTCTCAGCAGAGATCGTCGACTCGCGAGCTCGGCTCAAGGAGATCTGCAACCAGCCCATAGACCTGTTTTGCTATCCGAATGGTGTCGCCAGCGCATCCGCCCTATCGCTGGTGAGCCGTCACTACCTTGGGGCAGTGATAACCGAAACAGGCTGGCACTCATCGACGCAGCATCCGCACTTGATTCCGCGGATCCGAGTGCACGAGGCCGTGAGCAGCGACAGGGACAATTTTCTCGGACGCCTGTCGGGATGGTTATAACTAGTGCTCTGCGGCGCGCCCATCATGGCCAAGAACTCTTTCGTACAGCGCTTCGTATCTCGACAGCATCGCCTTCAGTGAGTAGTCGTCCCGGGCCCGCTTGAGAGCCGCCTGTGACAAGCGCATGGCCAATGCCGGCTCGCGCGCGACATGATGTATTGCATCCGCGAGTCCGCGGGCGTCTCCGGGAGCAACCAGCATCCCGCAGTCTTTGCCGAGGATCTCCTCAGGGCCTCCGCAGCGAGTCGCGATGACGGGCACTTCGCAGGCCATCGCTTCGACACATGCTATGGAGAAGCCCTCGCTGTTCGAGCTCAACACGAAAATATCGAGGTTGTGTAACACGGTGGAAATGTCAGACCTCAGACCCAGGAAAAAAAAACGATCTTGCAGTCCGAGTTGATTCCGCAACCGCATCAGGTCGTCTGCGAGAGTGCCGCTGCACTCTCCCGCGACCACGAAATAAAAACGATCCGACCGATCTGCAAGAGCACGGGCGGCGCGCATGAGATTGTCGTACGCCTTGGCCGGCCGGATATTGCCCACGGCTCCGACCAGTGTTGCGTCCCGCGGCAACTGTAATTCCTTGCGGATCGAATCGTCTCTTCCACGTGAAAACGCTGTGGTGTCGATTCCGTTCGGGATGATGACGGAGCGGGAGGCGGGTATTTTGAGCACCTCCGCCAGCTCTTTACGCAAGCGATCGGAGACGAATACGATCCTGCGTGAGCCCCTGCGAACGATCCAGGTCTTCAGGGACGTGAATCGATCGCCGGCCGCGATGTCGGCTCCACCGTGGAAGACAGAGACTACCGGTATCGAACTGGTGGCGCCCAGGATACTTGCGTAGACCGCGGAGCCATAGAGGTGCGCGCAAATCAGGTCAGCGTTCACTTCACGCGCGATCCCCGTGATCTTGCGCAAGTATTGCAGGTTGAATGATCCATGCGCCGGCGCTACGCGAGGCTCGAGTCCGTTTTCGCGTACGCGTTCGGCAAGCCACTTGTCGCTGCCGACGACGGCGGTCGAGGTAAACCTGGAGCGGTCAAGTCGTGTGGCGCAGTGAAGAAATACGGTTTCCGCGCCACCAGGTCCTCCCGTATCGATGACGTGCAGTACGGATATCGTCACATCAATCCGTCCGCTGTCGGAATTCCGGACAATTCTGCAACAAAATGGGTGACGCAGTCGTAATCACATTCCATAGGTGCCCGATAGCGTTGTCTTGATCTTTGTAGTGACCGAATCCCATGTGTAATCCGACTCGACACGCCTGCGGCCTGCGGCTCCCATTCCGGAGGCGTCCCGGGGATTCCTGCCGAGCTCAATCATCGAATCGGCGAGCGAAGCTGAATCTTCCGCGCGCGCGACCAGTCCTGTCTCGCCATGAAGGACGATTTCCGGCAGTGCACATCGATTCACCGTTATACACGGTAGTCCATACGCCATGCCTTCCAGCAAAGAGATCCCGAACGGTTCATAGATTGACGGAAGGACCATCGCGGTCGCGGAGGAAAACAGTCCATTCAATCGAGTCATGTCTTCGGGTTCTGATTTGGACAGGTATCCTGCACATGTCACGCCCGGCTGCTCCAGCGCCAGAGAAGGTCCGACGATGATGAGTTCCGCGTCCGGTATGTTTTTTCGAACCGTCTTGAATGCCTCCAGCAGGTACCTGCCGCCTTTTCTTTCAAAATCTCGACCGACCAGCAGATATCGCGGGGGAGACCAAGGGCGCTCGGGAACTTTCGGTAGTCTCTCAATGTTGATGCCGGCGCCGACAACATGCACTTTTGAGTTGGGTACGTCGAAGTCTTGGGTAAACGAATCGGCAAGCCATTTGCTCATGACAAATATGGCGGTCAGCGCCGCGTAGACCGATCGCTCCCATTTCAAGTGGGCTCGTTGTGCTCCCTCCGAAAGCAAGCCCCGACCGTAGTAACGGTATCGCAGGGCGGCGTTTCCGTCGTGATAGCTGAAGCACGGGACTTTGGTCGTGATGCCAGCGGAGAACCAGGCGCCAATCTGCAGAACACCACTGATGTCGTGATGCTTGGAGATTATATCACCGGCAACTCCGGTGAGGGATTCAAAGCGCGGTACGCTGGCATGGTAGCGCGCTTTCCAGCGGCCCATGGGTGCCGAGAAGGCGCGCCCCTTTTCCAGAGCTTCGCGGACTTTGCTGAGTGAAACCTCGCAGGCGTCGGCGAGCATGCCGTGATTCTGGAGCGCCCGGAAAAAATTCGCCGAAGAGCCCGACCAGCTCAACGGGTCGAAGGGGGGCTCGGGGATCAGACCCAGAAGCGTCATCTTTTGCTATTACCTCGGCTGCGTTGCGTCCAACGGTATGGAAGGCTGAGCCAGAACCGTAGCTGCCCTATGGTACACGAGACAAGTGTGTCGCGAATAGCAGACGTACATGGCCTTGTTCTCTGCAGATTTATGCTGTACTTATGACACAGTCCCCCGGAACGACGCGATGCGTGGCAGAGGACGCGACGAGCGTCGCATAATTTTTGGGGCCGGCGGTATTACGCTTGTGCCTCAAACCATCGGCGGAATGCGGTGGCGAAGGTGGCGAATCGAGCGTTGCCAGCGGGGACCCATCGAAACTGGTGGTGAGCCTCACCTGTCTGGAGATTATTTCTGATGAATCGTCTGAGCACAAAGTCAGTTGTCGGATTGCTCGCAACAGTCTGTGTCATCGTGTCGCCATATGCGCTCGCGACATCGGCGGCGGATGCTAATGGGCCGGTCCATGTCCTGACCGATTTGCAATTCAGTTCAACGACGATGAGCAAGCCTGGTTGGACGTTCGGGTCGAAGAACGGAGGCTCTCTTCTCGTGTCGACGACGACCCCACCGCCAGTGGCGGGTGATAGTTCTTATGCGCTGGAGGCAGAGTATCCAGCCACGACCACTGGTGGTCAGTACACCTGGGCGGATTATAGTGTTGCGTCTCTAAATACAGAGGACATTTACGTCGAATTTTGGGCGAAAATGCCGTCGCCGGCCAAGGAGGGGTTAAAATTTCTGAAAATATTCGGCAAGAACAGCGATCCACAGGGCTATGCGAACACTACGCTTGCTCCGAGTTACAATGGTGGCGTCAATCAAGGGGCATTTTTCACCGTTGGATTTGGGGATGGGTCGACAACGACCAATGATTTCGAGAACGTGATCAGGATGGATGGCTCGTATCCGAATTGGATCGGAAGATCGTATGGCATCGCAAAGGTGCTTACTCCGCAGATGAGCAGTTGGCCAAGTTCAAACTGGGGTACGTCCTGGCATCATTTCAAGATGCACGTCAAATTCAATAGCGGCACGACATCGTCTAATGAGGTGCCCAATGGCGAGGTGTACGTGGAGATAGATGGAAAAGTCTATGTGGACGCAACAGGACTGTATAACCGCAATCCTGCGAACGGACCTATCGATCGCGTTGAGTTCGGAGGATGGGCGCAGTCTGATCCGAGTTCGTTTACCGTTTGGTATGACAACATAACGATCTCAACAGGTGGGTTCGCGTCAGACCCACCGCCCAACGCACCGACAAATGTGGCGGTAAATTAAGAGGGATAACGTGCTTTGCCATCGTATTGCCGTAGTAGACGCGGACGGTGGTACCGCAAAGCGGTCAAATTTTAAATTAAACGCTTTTACGTGTCGCCAATCGCACGTAGATCGGTGAGGTGACGGAGAAGCCGTCGGCCTCGATGAATTCGGGGATCTCGGGATAATGAGGCGTGCTTCGTGCGGATTGGCGAGGTTTTGTTCAACCTGGAGGTGAATATTATCCGCGAGGTTGCTTCCTGCGCCTTGCGGTACGTGCAATTTATGACTCTGAGTGTCGGTTTTGAGATAATCCCGATCGTTAGCTTGGGCAGTTTTGTCCCATAGCGCGTCCGAGCGATGAGCAGGGACTGTTGCGGCGCTTGAGACGGGAGGTGTGCGCTTGGACGTGAGAGTGGCGCTGTAAACAGAGTCGCTCTCAATTGTATTTGGAGAAGCGATTCCCTAAGCGCTTCCCAGGTCGCAACATTCAGTAGACCAGGGTGGGTCGGCCGATGCTCGCGCATAGAGCTTTCGGACTCCATGGGGTCCGCTTCGAATGACACGATGCGCTCGCTGTGCCCCATCAATCACACACTTTCGGCTAATTCGCCTTTGTTGGCTCCGACGTCGAGAATTGGTGTGATGCGAAATCGGTCAAGGATGTTCTTGAATGCTCGTGTCTGCCGATGGCGAGTTATAAAATTCACCTAAGGCGGGGAAATATGTGTCCGCAATGGCGCAAATCGAAAACGTTCTGCGATCGTTCTCGTGGTTTCTCTATTGCACGAAGATGTTTGTGAGCGGCAGTATGAAGTGATGCATTGTCGCGTCTCTAAGCATAGGTTTAGGTCACTTGCACAGCGCCAGCATCCATTGCCATGCTTCGACCGTTGCGGGACGCGGATCGTGAAGACGCAGAATCTCCTGACGGCAATGTGTGTCAGCGAATGACCGGGCGAAGGCGGCGATCGCGCGTGCTTTGTCGCGGGGGCTCGACGCAGATTCTCTCAGTTTAATTAGCAGGCTATCAAGGTCTCCAACGAGCCAACGCAGACGCCTTCCCACTGCGTAGGATGGAGGTTCGTTCACGGGCAGATTTTGCGTGAGTCGATACAGCAGCCATGGGAAGTCGACGCCACAGTCGATCGCCAGCTGTAGGGAGCCCCAGAAGCGACCGTTCACTTCCATCAAATAGGGTGTGCCATCCGTCGCAATCCGGAACTCAATCATAGCTACGCCGGTCCAGCCGGCTGAGAAAAGGAGCTTGTCCGCGGCGGACTGCATGGTGCGATCGATGGGCACACTCTCACTGAGCACGCTGACGCCCCCGGTTGGAGGTTTCTCCCGAATTCGTCGATGGGCAAACCATGCGATCGGGGCCGAGCGACCATATAAGGAGAACACGCCTGCTCCATGGCCGGGCACAAAACGCTGAACCAGGCAGGGAATGTCGCCCAGCCATTTCTGGTGGCGCAAGATCTCCGAGAGGTTCTCTGGACCATGGATGATCTCGACTCTGGTCGAGAGAACCTGGTCCCCTTTCAGGTATCGGGACCGCGCGGGCTTGAGCACGACCGGAAAGCCCAGATCGTGCACTGCATCCATGACGGCGGTCACGGAATCTGCTATGTGGGTCGTCGGAACCGGAATTCCAAGCGTGGTGGCTAGTTGCACCAGGCGAGCCTTATCGGTAAGTGCCTCGTAGCTCTCTGTTCGAGGTGCTGCCAGACGCGAGAATCTGGATAATTCTGATTGACTGGTAAGCAGCATCGTCGTCAAATCCGTCGCTGGTACGATGATATCGATGCCGAGGCGGTCGACCGAGGCGATGATCTCGTTGACGAATGCGCTTGGAGACTCGGCTGGGTCTGGGTAGCGCATAGAGGCGGTGGCGTATTTCGAAGCCGTGCCGAGAGGATGCGGATGATGATCGGCGGCAATCACCTTAAGGCCATTGCGTCCCAGGCTGCGGATGACCGCCAAGGCGCTCCGCTGATTCGCATCGAGCACCAGGATCTTGTGCATGCCGCCCGTTGACTGACTTGGTGAACGTTGAAGGTGGAATGAGTTTACCAGATCGACAGGGGGGCAGAATAGTCCGCTGGCTGATGGGGTATGTAGACCTGAGATTGCGACAATGGTAGACGTTGAACTGTACGGCGGGAGGCGGGGATTTCTGGAGCACGTTCGAGGCCGCGCGCTGTACGCGCTTGGCACTTATCGCAACGTCCGTGATGTCGAGTGGGATGTCGTGAGCAGATTGGCATTCGTGTGCCGAGGCAATATTTGTCGCAGTCCCTACGCTGGTGCGAAAGCCCGTTCGCTTGGTGTGTCAGCCGTTTCCTTTGGGCTGGATGCCATGGAAGGCGCTTCCGCCGATCCGGCGGCATCGAAAAATGCTCTCTCGCGCGGAGTGGATCTGCGCGCGCATCGTTCTGCAAGACTGACATCGAGCAGCATCGTAGACGGCGATCTGATCATCGCATTTGAGCCGGCGCATCTGATCGAGATCTCCAAGAGGTGCGGTGATCGGGCAGCAACAAGCCTGCTCGGAATCTGGGTGCGACCGATCCGACCTTATATTCAGGATCCGTACGGTCGAAGCGATAGATATTTCCAGCAGTGCTTTTCTGTCATCGACGCAAATGTCGCCGAGCTCGTTAAGCGAATGACTGGCCGTAGGAAATTGCAGGGTGCCGGTATTTCAATGCGGCAATCCGCGACAGGCGGCATAGGTATGAGTTCTTGCGACCGGGCGCACGCATGATGGACAGTCTGTATACATTGAGTCCAAAGGCGCTTTGGTCGCAGTTCAAGAAAGAGCACTTTGCCTATTGGATGGCGTGTTTTTATCTGGTCCTGCAGTATGTCGATCCGCTGAAGATCTATCCCAGTCTTGACTTTCTTCCATGGGACAAGGTGGCTATCGGTCTGGCTGTGCTTGCGTTGCCGACGGACCCGCGCCGACGCTGGGTGCGGGACGCAACCAATGTATGGATGACGCTATTCGGTATAGTGATTATCGCTGCGTCAACTTTGGCGATTTATCCATCGATATCCTGGACCTATTGGTTCGACTTCTTCAACTGGTTTGTAATCTATTTTCTCATCATAAACGTCGTTACAACCTCAGAGAGATATTTCATATTTTTACTCATTTTCCTGGTTGCAAACTTCAAACTGTCTTTTTATGGAGGTCGAACCTGGGTATTGCGCGGTTTTGGCTTTACGAGCTGGGGCCTTAAGGGACCGCCGGGAGACTTTCAAAACTCGGCCGACTTTTCGACTGAAATGCTCATGTTCGCGCCAATCGCCTTCGAATTGGCAATGTTCCTAAAGCCGCACGTCCGTAAGGTCTTCTATTGGTTTCTTATGTCGGGGGCGGTAACGGGCGCAATGTCCGTGCTCGGTGCCAGCAGCCGTGGGGCACAGGTCGCAATGGCTGCCCAAACAGTCTGGATAGCTATTCAGCGGAAGCTGAAACTGAAAGTGCTGATTGCGATAGCTTTGGCGGCGGGAATCGGCTACGCGTTGCTGCCAACCGCGGAGAAGACGAGGTTGATGAATTCTGGGAACGATCAAACGTCCATCCAACGTTTGGAGTATTGGAAGGCGGGGCTTAAGATGATAGAAAATCACCCCGTTCTGGGGGTCGGTTACTTCAATTTTCGCGCGATATACGCGGAGCGGGATTCAAATAAGCTTTTTTACGGCAAAGCGCAGTTGCCGCACAATATCTTCATTCAGGTTGGCACGGACGCTGGTCTGGTCGGTTTGGGGATTTTCCTGATTCTGATCTATCGCAACTTAAAGTTAACTAAAATCATTCGACAAGAATGCCAGGAAAATGAAAATGCTCCCAGGTTCGCGCGGGGCGTTGCCAGGGGGCTTGCTGTCGCGACATGGGGATTCGTCATTGCCGGGCAATTCAATACGGTTGCGTATTATCCTTTCCTGTGGATAAATCTGGCACTTACAGTTTCCTTGTGCAACATCGTAAAGCAGTCAACAAAGGAATCTGGGTTAAGTAATCTTCCGCAGCGATCGGTTAATCCACATATGAACTTGACTGTACCGTCCGGTTGGAGCCCGGGTGAGTTGCCGGCGGCTCGAGATAATCCATGAGGCGGACACTCAGAGTATTGCACGTCGCTTCGGGAGATCTGTGGGCAGGAGCTGAAGTTCAAGCATTTACCCTGATTTCGAAACTCTCGCGGCTAGCGGAGACCGAGGTTGCTGCGGTCGTCATGAACCCTGGGGTGCTGGTCGACCGGCTGCGCACCGTCGGGGTCTCCGTATACGTCCTGAATGAACGGAGACTCGACCCGCTTCGCATATTTCAGCAACTGCGCGGAGTCCTGCGCAGCTGGCGCCCGGATGTGGTTCATACTCACCGCGAGAAGGAGAATATTCTCGGATCGATTGCAAACCGGTTATCGCGCAACGTTCCGTGTGTTCGGACAGTGCACGGCGCGAAAGAGTATTCGGGTGAAGTATGTTGGAAGGACGTTCGCCACCGCGTAATCGCCGGTGTCGATCGATGGAGCGGCAGAACCTTGCAGCAGAAAATCATTGCGGTGACGCGGGAGCTCGCAGAAAAAATCTCGAAGGAGTTCCCGGCAGAGAAAGTCGCGGTGATCGAGAATGGAGTGGATGTCGAGGAAGTCAGACGAGCATTTGACGTCGCGGAATTTCGGAGGGCGCGGCCAACGTCTGCGCACGTAGGGATCGCGGGTCGACTCGCCAAAGTGAAGCGAATCGATATTTTTCTACAAGCGGCCGAGCTGTTGGTGCGAGAGAATCCTGAGCGCGACTGGAATTTTCATGTGTTCGGCGATGGTCCGCTGCGGCCGGCGTTGCAGGATCTTTCCGAGCAATTGTCGATTGCCGGCAAGGTAATTTTTTACGGTCACCGAAGCGATATTGCGACGTGCATAGGTGGATTGGATGCGCTCGTCATTTGCTCCGACCATGAAGGCCTTCCAATGATATCACTGGAAGCGGCAGCCCTCGGCGTCCCGACAGTGGCGCACGCCGTTGGGGGACTGGTCGAGGTGATCCCGGAAGAATTCCTGGTGTCTCGGCACGACGCTCGAGGCTACAAGGATGGGATTCTGCAAGCTCTTCGTGAAAACGGTCGCGACATTGCGACGAGGCATGCAACGACGATACTCAGACGGTTTTCCGCGCAGCGCAATGCCGAGAGAATCCGCGCACTCTACCAGCAGGTGGTGGAGGAGAGAGATGCCAAAGGCGCCGGCTGGCAGAGGGGTGACCGGGACCGGGGCGCGAGAGGCGGAATTTGATGACGTCTGAAAAGCGGTCACGCAGTTTTGCAAGCCACGCCGCCACCTATGCAATTGGGAACATCGCGCGCAGGGTGGTTGGTTTCGCAATGCTGCCGATCTACACGAGGTTCCTGACCCCAGCCGACTATGGTGTCGTTGGCCTGCTCGCGTTCGCGCTCGCCCTTTTGGAGCCACTTCTTGGTGCGAGGTTGGGCTGGGCCATCCCGAAGTTCTACTTCGATGCTCCTGACAGTCGTGGAAGACGCAGTGTCATTTGGAGCGCACTGGTTCTTACCGGGGCCGCCAGCGCGGTGTCCGTGATTCTGCTCATTGTGTTTCGGGGTATGGGTGCCGAATTATTGTTTGGAAATCGCAAGTACGCGGCGGCTCTTGGTCTGTTTGCCATAACCCTGCTGAGCCAACCGGTCGAACAGGCGGGGATGACATATTTCCGGCTACGCGAGCGATCGCACCTCTTTGTGACCTTCAGTCTGGCCAAATTGCTACTGCAGCTTGGATTGAACATCCTCCTCGTCGTGTACTGGCGGGAAGGCGTCTTGGGGGTCGTACTGAGCACGGTGTGTTCCTCCGTCCTGCTTGGTATTGGAACAACTGCCTACGTTGCGGTGAACGAGGCGCCGGCGTTCGACTGGCAGGTGACGCGCAAGATGGTTCAGTTTTGCTGGCCCCTGTGGTTATCGGCGCTCGCCGGGCTGTACATAGGGTCATCGGGTGCCTTGTATCTCAGGATGTTTGACTCACTGAGCGACGTCGGACGGCTGGAACTGGCGGTAAAGTTCTCCACCGTTGTGGGTGTGCTGATTTGGTCTCCGTTCTTCAGACATTGGGAGCCGATGAGTTATCGATATCACAAGGAAGAAGGTGGTCGGCGGAAATTCCAGGTGGCTTTTATCACGATATCGGCGCTTCTGTTCGCAGGTGGCTTGGGGATCAGTATATTCGCCGAGCCTGTGATCAGAGTGATGGCTACAAAATCATTCTTTTCAGCGGCAGCCGTGGTTCCGGTCCTTACGTTCGGCTTTGTCCTGAACAGCCTCAGACAGTTCTTTAACTTCAGCTTTTTTGTTACTGGGAATACGAAGATTCATAGTCTTTGCCAATATGGTACGGCACTGGTCATTACAGTTGGGTACTTGCTGTTTATTCCCAGATTTGGGCTTATGGGAGCGGCCGTAGCACAGTCTTCGGCCTTTGCGGTGAACTTCGGTTATGTGCGCTTCCTGTCGCGACGCTATTATGACCCGGGATTCAGCCTTATGCCGGTCGTTTCTTTTGCGTTAATTGGTCTAGTTGGCTACGTGTGCGCTAATGTAGTTCTGCACGCCTCCAGCTTGGGCGTCGATCTCCTCATCAAGTCGATTGTGCTGCTCGTGGCAACCATGCTCATCGCGATGGTGGCAATTCGCTCCATGCGGGCAATTGAGGGTGGATCGTTGGAACGTCTGCCGTGGCCTCTGGATAAGCTGGGGCGGCTGTCGATTGGCCGTCAAGCGGGCGGTTGACAAGGGCGACGGTGCCGCTGGCCTGGACGTCGGCATCTTCGACCCTAACGGGTGCCCAGGGTGCGATGCCATGTGAGCACTATCTCAGAAGCGGACGTGACGGAATTTGCGGTGACCAGGTGATGAGTGGGCAGTGTGAACAGTCTGCCTGCGAGCTTGCTCGCATTGTGGAACGGACCCTGGCTCTTGACGATGTCGGGAATTTTGGGAACGCTCCGGAGATCGGTGCCGTAGAGTCGGGACGCGCCAAGTCCGGCGCGGTTGAAGTTATGCGCGAGCATGTCGCGAGTTACCGAATCCGGCGCGAGCATGGCAAGCCGCAGTGGCTCAGCCGGAAGGGGAGAGCCCGGGCAGTCCAAGGCGACGATTCCGAGACGTGACCATTCTTGCATCGCGGATGACCATATGTCGAGCCGATAGGATGGCGTTTGCCGATATAGTTCGAAGGCCTTTCCCACCTGTTCCCAGGCTTTTTCGGGAAGGAGTGTAGGTTCGCGGAGCGACTTGTAGGTAACGTTCCCCAGCCCGGTTCCGGGCAGGGCTGAGAAGGCCCGGTAAACGAGGGGGCGAGTGAGAACATTGAATGCAATGGCGGCCGCTCGGGTGGCAAGTATACGAGCTCTTCCGGTGTAGTGCGCAGGGCAAGCGGAAGGGGTACTGCCGTCTTCCGCCGTCGAGATGAGCGCGCCTCCATGGAGGAGGTTCATCGGCTTGCCGCGGCCGAAGCTCAAGACCACGTAGTCGCCAGGCCAATCGATGGGTTCCCGCGGAAGATGTTGAGCGCTGTCCTGAATGAGCGGGATGTGCCTGTTCTTACAGAAGCGGTGCAGTTCTATGCAGCCATCGCCGAGTCCCAGGAGATTGACCGCGACGATGGCCACCGTATTGGATGACACGCTGGATTGGAGAGCTCCGGGATCATAGGACCAGTGAGATGGCGCGACGTCGACCAGCCGGGGGTATACGGACGCGTGAACGCATGCCGCCACTAGGTCGGGGCAGCCATACGCAGGGATGATGACCTCTGGTGCACTTGTGGAGCTTCGCGCGGCGCACCGGGCCATGGCTTGGGCGAGGGCCGCGGTTCCGGAGGCGTACAGCGTGATCCTGCGATTCCCGAAGAATCGTTCCATGGAAGCACGAGCCCCCATGTTCCCCCTCGTCAGCGGCACTGGCCGGCGCACCGGCGGCAGGGAGGAGAGCCTCATCGCTTTGAGGGTTCCCAGGTAAGGATGGTGCGGCCGGACAGGGTCAGAAGGGCGGCGTGCAGCATGGCCACGTTCACTTCGACGAAGTAGATGCCGATTCTGGCGAGACCGATTTTACGCAGGCCGGGTGTGATCCGAGACACGAGAGGCGAAAGGTACAGGGCAAGCTGGGCTAAGAGCAGCAGCCGGTAGATCGGGTGCGAATCCTGGAAGGCTAGGGCCGTATTGGTGCCGACTGCGCCCAGGAGGAACCAGGGGGTGGCCCATCGCATCACTTTGTGGCTGAATACCTCGAAAGAGAACCGTCCGTAGCGGGCGACATTAAGCACTTCGGCGCGGATGCGCAGCGATCCCATGCCCCGTGTGACGGTCCGTACTTTGCGCTGGTACTCTTTGCGGCTGTCGGCAATGTTCCTGTAGTAGCCAATGACCCGCCGGTCGGAGACCGCCCGCATCCCGAGCTGCACACAGCTCAAGGCGGTGCCGAAATCGCTCTGCACGCGGTTATCCCATTTTCGGCAGACGTTGCGGCGAGCCGCGAAAAACGATCCACTCAGGCCCACGAGGGAATGGAAACGGGTTTCCAGGTCGCGCAGCCACATCTCATAGCGGACATAGGCGCCTTCGCCCTGCAGGATGCCATCCGCCGTGATGAACCGATCGACGCTGGAGACCGCGCCTACAGTCGGGTCGCGGAAGGCATCCAGAAGATGGGTGAGGGCGTCCTCGGGCAATATGGTGCCGGCGTCCGTGAACACGATCACATCGGCGTCGGTAGAGGCGATCGCCAGCTCCTGCGCATGCTCCTTGCCATTCCGCGCGGGTGAGCGGACCAGGCGGAACCCGTTGTCGGCGTAACTGAGGACGATGCTGTCGGTGGCGTCGTCGGAAGCATCGGAGGCTACCATCAAGTCGAGCGCGACGTCCGCCGGCGCCAGAGCGAGGGTATTGTCCAGCTTCTCGGCGATCTTGGACGCTTCGTTCCGGGCGGCGATGACGACCGCGACCTTGCGTACTGGCATGGCAGGTGCATTGGCATCTCTTTTCCGCGGCGGCAGGATCAGCAAGAGCGCCGGATACCAGAAGTAGCTGTAGGTGGCGCCGAGCAGGCACAGCCAGAAAATCGCCAGGTTCATGTGTTTGCCGCCCCAGATGCAGCGCCAGCTGAAAGAGCTCGGTGAGGGCTTCCGAGACCGGTAAATCCGGTGCTACGGGCTTGCGACGTATTCTTCATTTCCGGGTTCCGAGCTTGGAACAGTAGCCTAAGTTCTCTCGGATTCGATATCATAATCAGGAGTGCTTCGCGAGCGGAAATGCCTTCCCGGTGACCATGAAGATCCTTTGGTTCTCTCATCTCGTGCCCTATCCCGCGACCGGAAGAGGCGTGCTCCAGAGAAGCTATCATCTCGTTCGCGAACTGGCCAGGATCCACGAGGTCCATTTGCTGGCATTCATCCAACGGAGGATTTTCGTAGATCTGCGTGGGGAGGTCGAGGAGGAGATCGAAAAGGCCCGGCGGCACCTCGAGCAGTATTGTGCCCGCGTACGGTTTCTGTCCATCCCGTGCGAGAGTGGCCGTTGGGGACGTGCACGACTTGCCGGCTACAGCCTGCTCGGACAGCATCCTTACACGATAAAGTGGCTGCAGTCAGGCGAGGCGTGGAAGGTGGCATCAGAATGGAATGCCGAGACCCGTTTCGATATCGCCCATCTCGATACCATAAGCTTGGCGCCCTACAGGAAGGTGTTCACGCATTCCGCGATGACTCTGGATCATCATAACATCGAATCGCACATGATGTTGCGGAGAGCGCGCCTGGAAAAACAACCGCTGAAACGCCTGTACTTCTGGCAGGAAGGCGCGCGGCTCGAGCGATATGAACGGCGAGTATGCCCGGAATTCGATCTGAATATCACTTGTTCCGACCTGGACACCGGTCGCCTCAGGGCGATAGTCCCGGGAGCGCGCATTGCCGAGGTGCCAAACGGTGTTGATACGAATTATTTTCGACCTGATGAGAAGGTTGAGCGGCCGAACAGCTTGGTATTTGCCGGCGGCATGTCGCAGTACGCCAATGCGTCGGCCATGCTGTTCTTCGCCGATAGGGTCTGGCCGATTCTGAAGCAGAAGCTTCCGGGCGTGACCATTGACGTCCTCGGCGGAAATCCCCCGAGGCGCCTGCGCGCCCTCGCCGCCAGGGACAAGGATTTCAGGGTTCGCGGATTCGTGGCGGACGTGCGCCCGTTTGTCGGGCAGGCGGCGGCATACGTCTGTCCGATCATGGATGGCGGTGGAACGAAATTAAAGGTACTGGATGCGCTCGCGATGGGAAAGCCCGTGGTGGCACACCCGACTGCGTGTGAGGGAATCAACGTCCAGGAGGCGCACAACGTGGTTTTCGCCCGCGAACCCGATGAATTCGTGCGTGAGATTGTGGCGCTGCTCGCCGATTCGGAACGCAGGATGTACTTGTCACGAAACGCCAGGCAGTTGGCAGAGTCGTCTTATTCCTACTCCTCCATCGGGGCAAAGCTGGTGGCTACGCTCGAACGGTGTCGCGCAGAGCGCGACGAGAGTCATCTCATCCACGCCCCAGGCGATGAAGTCGATTGGTCGGGCGCCCGCTCCCGCTCCATGTCTTGAGAAGTCACCCGAATACCCTCGTGAGTCTCTTTGATCGGGGTGCTGATGAAATCTATTCTTGTCTTGTTTCATTGCGGGTCGAATACCGGATATGCCATCGGACCGCTGGAAAAAACCTTCTTCGACATGGCGCGGGTATTGTGTGACGGGGATGTTACGCGTATTCATTTCGCTTATCCATCCATGGCCAATGGGCCGTCGCCGACTCTGCCCGCCGATTTTAAGCAATATACCGTGATTAAATCTCGCAGCAGAGATCCCGAACATTGCCGCAATGCGGAGCGCTACATTCGCGACCATGATATCGATACGGTATTCGGGTTCGATCAGCCGGTGGTGTTGCCAATATATAGGTATTTTCGCGCCGCCGGGGTGAGGAAGTTCATTTCCTACTGGGGTGCGCCGATGAGCTCGATGAATAACTGGGCGGTGAGGGTCGTCAAAAGGATGGGCGTAATCCTGCGCCGCAATGGACCGGATCACTACATCTTCGAGTCCAGAGGCATGGCGGAATTTGCGATCAAAGGGCGCGGGATACCGGCTAGCCGGGTGAGCGTAATTCCGCTGGGCGTCGATTGTGATCGATACCGGCCAGACCAAAACGACGCGCAGTACCCATATGAGCGACTGGGGATTCCGAAGCAGCGGCGGATTTTCTTCTATTCCGGCCACATGGAACCCCGCAAGGGTGTCGCCGTAATCATGAGGGCGGCTAATCATCTGAGCGAGTCGCGAAGTGAGGACGATTGGCACATGCTACTTTGCGGGAACAAAGGGGACGAGAGTTCTCAGTATGAGCGGATGCTCACTGATCGAGCAGCGGCCCACGTAACGTTTGCTGGGTACCGCTCTGACCTGGAGGTATTGTATCGGGGGTGCTACGCGGCACTGATCATGAGCACCGGGTGGGATTCATTTCCGCGGTCTTCTTTGGAGGTGCAGGCGAGTGGCCTGCCGTTGCTTGTGTCCGACCTGAGGGGTATACGGGAATCGGTCGATGACGGTGTGACTGGTCTCATTCTGAAGGCCGGGGACGCCCAGGCTCTTGCGAACGCAATGAGCCGATTGCTCGACGATCGTGATTGGAGAGATCAATTGAGCGGCCAGGCGCGCTCCCGGGTTGAGGCTGAGTTTACGATCGAGAAGCAGCTCTTGAGATTGACCGATGCAGTGAAGCGGATTGCGTGATGGAGGCCTTACTGCGATCGCATGGGGCGGTCCATCTGAAATGCGAAGCATGATCGAATCTAAGAGTGACGAGTCGCAGGTACGCTCTTCGGGCCGGACAGGTCGTCGTGGCGTTCACCATGTCGTGTTCGTGTCGAAATTTGATCTCGAGTGCCCATTGTCCGGAAATATGCGGCAGGTGAAGTTTCAACTTCCGCCCGCTAGAAATCCTGGACTGATTCCATCCATCGTCAGGAACTTGTGGAAAGTCAGGAGCGCCACGGTCGTTTTTATATCGAACCCGAGGGGTGCTGAGCTGCTGTTTCTATTTGCGGCAAAGCTGCTGTATGGGGCACGATTACGCACTGTCACGTTTGATCTGATACTTAGGGCTCCAAAGACCCGTTGGGAACTTTTACTGGCACGATTTAAGCGTGGTCTATTAGGGAAAGTGGACGTTTTCATATGCATACATAAGGATGTCAGCGGATACACTCGGAACTATGGTGTTCGTCCGGACAGATGTGAATACGTGCCGTTCAAGCCGAATAATTGGGATCTGGTGGATGGATTGAGCGTGAGGGACGGCGATTACGTGGTTGCTCTCGGGGCAAGTCAGCGCGACTACGGATTATTGATCGAAGCGGTGAGGGATCTGGAAATACCGGTCAAGATCATATTGCCGAGGGTGAGCATAAAGATGCACAACGCGGAAATTGGAACATCCGCGTTTCCGGAGCATGTGGAGCATGTGGAGACGCGCGTGGACCGTATGCAGTGGAATCGGTACATTGCGGATAGCAGGCTGGTTGTAGTCCCCATACTCCCCGGAGTGATCCAGCCGGCGGGTATAAGCGTCTACCTTGAGGCGATGACTCTTGGAAAGCCGGTCGTGGTTACGCGCGGTGCGTCCACCGAGGGGATCCTCGATGAACAATTGGCGGTGCTTGTTCAGCCCGGGGATGCGCAAGAGCTTGGGGCGGCTATTGTTGAAGTTTGGAACAATGCAGCATTGAGGCGTAGTCTCGGGAACGCTGCGAAAGTGTATGCACGGTCGCTTGGCGATCACAAGAGATTGATTGCGGACATACGCGGCATAATTGGAAGAAAATGTCTCGGGGGAGCGCCGGGCAAAGGAGAGAATACAACGTAAATCTCGTTTTCCCTCCTGAATTTCCTTCTACCAGTCGAACCGGTCTTCGATGATCTGCCAGAGTTTGTCATTGTAGGGCAAGAAGAACTCTTGCAGCTTTGCGATCGTATCGCCGCTCGGCGGGGGTGCCTGAATGGGATTCTCATTCGTCCTGCTCGTTGCCGCTGGAATCTCTATTGGCGGTAATCCGACAAACTCATAGGTTTTTCGCATGAACGCGTTTTGGTCCGAAAAATAGTCGTCAATGTTCAATACGATCACATTGTTTGTTCCGAAACGCTCGATCCAGTTTTGTACAGATTTCCAGTAGATGCTGTGAATCAATCCTGAAGCACCGGAGGCGGTGAACATTATGCCGTGGCCGTGCATGTCGAGTGATTTGTCGACATAGGCGTCGAACGTAGTCAAAAATGGCAGTCGCTCCGTGCGTTTTTTGCCCGAGAGAAAGAGTTCCCATTTCCAATGGGAGTAAAGGCGCTTGATCGGGTCCCTGAGTACGATGACTACTTTTGCGCCAGGTCGAGCATGTGCGAAGGTATACGGAACCTCCATCCAGTGCAGGCTTGGGTGAAGGTACGGTGATACGGAGAAGCCATGCTGTTGCGCATGGCGGGCCTTCTGTGCCGCCGTTGGGTAATAGATGCGCCAGGTATCGGGGTCGGCGCTCGGGATTTCCTTCGCAAGAGGTGGTATGACGTTTGGGTGCATTAGCACCGACACGGCGAGATCGCTGGTTGCGCACTTTGGGGGACCTACGACGCAAAAATCAGGCAATGTCCGGTTGTGCGACAGGCGTCTGATGAGCTTTCGCCAGCGGGGAGGGGATGAGAAGTAATGCGGGAGAAATTGCGTCTCTACCGAGCGAAGACAGCGACGCAGTGCGGTTGATTTCGAAGCGGATGACTCATGTCCCAGTGTTTCGAGTCGCGTCTCGGCGACGATATCGTAATGACGCTGCAGCCTGCTGCGAAGCTGCTCGAGCTGTCCGGGAGCGACGGGTGGACGGAAATTCGTGATGTGAGTATTCATTTTCGACGTATGCTGAATTCAGGTTCGCCGGTATGGCCTGCGGCGTCAGCCCCGCGAGTGCCGGCACCTTGATGGCCGAGAGGGTTTTTTTTGTGCGAGCGCGGTGCTCATTGTGCGAGTCTCGTATCTGCCGACGATGCCGGGATCGAGTCTTCCGTCAGCAGCCGTTTGTCAATCTTTCCATTCGCGCTCCTCGGCAGATCCTCGCACAGGATAACCTGAGCGGGCACCATATAGGACTCGAGAAACGCGGCACTTTCGCCACGCAGCGACTGCGCGGTCAAGCCGGATTTCGGCTCCGTCACCACATAGGCCCGGACCGCTTCGCCGAGCAGCGGGTCGGGAACGCCCACGACGGCCGCCTCGAGCACCCCGGGGATGCGGTGCAGGGCATTTTCAACTTCGACGGGGCTCACCTTTTCTCCGCGGGTCTTGATGATGTCATCGGTTCGTCCGACGAAATAGAGAAAACCGTCCTCGTCCATGCGGAACAGGTCGTGAGTACACAGCACCCGCTCGCCGGGCAGCTTGCCCGGCTTGAGCATTTGATTGGTAAGATCGGGCCGGTTCCAGTAGCCGGCCATGACGTGCGGTCCTCTGACGTGGAGGATGCCGGTTTCCCCGGGTCGGACCGGCTTGCCGTCGTCGGAGAGCAGATAAACTTCGGTGCCCGGTATCGCCGTGCCCACCGACCCGGGCTTGGCGTCGATCAGCTCGGGCTCCAGGTAGCTCACGCGCTTGCACTCCGTGAGGCCGTACATTTTATAGATGAGCGCATTGGGGAAGATCTCCCGCAGGTCGCGCACGAATTCATCGGGCAGAGCCGCCGCCGTATTGGTGAGACGCGTGACCGAGGGAAAGGACAGGGGAGCGCGCTTGTGGGCCGCGAGCAGGGTGGCGAACACGGTCGGCACGCCAGGAAACACGGTCACGCGCTCCTGGCGCATGCGTGCCAGCACCTGTCCCAGGAACGTGAACGAGCGCTCCAGCACCAGGCAGCCCCCGAGCGCGACGGCCATCAGTAGCTGGTACAGCCCGTAATCGAACGACAGGGGCAGCACGCAGAGAATTCTTTCTTCCGTCCCCAGGCGCAGATACTCGATCAGGCTGCCGATGGTGAACACCATCGCCTGGTGCGTCTGCATGACGCCCTTGGGCGTGCCGGTGCTGCCGGAGGTGTAGAGAATCGCCGCGAGATCGGGCGGGATCACGGGGACCGGCTCCGCAAGTGGCTGCGCGGCCGCGAGCGCCGCCTCGAGCGGCTCGGCGGACCCCTTCGGCTCTCCGGAGCACAGGACGGCCGGAGGCTCCGCGAGCCGCGGCAGTGCTGCGTCGAAGACCGGCTCGAGTTGGGCGTCCGTGATCAGCGCCCGTGCGCCGCTGTCCCTCAGGATGAACTCGAGCTTGCCCGCTCTGGTCTGCGGGTTGACGAGGACGAATACCGCGCCGGCGGTCAGAGTGCCGAAGATCGCTGTGACGCACGCCCAGGAGTTCTCGAGCTGAATGGCGACGCGATCGCCCCGGCCGACGCCGCGGTTGCGCAGTGCGCCGGCCAGGCGCAGGCTGGCATCCTTCAGCTTTGCGAAAGTGTAGGACTGTCCGCCGGCGATCAGCGCGACCCGCTCCAGAGCGACCGGGTCTCCGTGTTGCAACAGGCAGTCATGGAGCAGGCGTCGGACCTTTACGGATTTTTCGGCCACGATGCGGCCTCCCAGGGCTTCGGCACGGGAGCGGGAGCGTGACGTGAATCCTTGAGCATAGCCGGCCCGAGCATATACTTACGACCCACGGGGTGAAAGGGATCTGTTCGCATGACACTGCACGCGGAACTCAGACGATTCATCGTAGAAAACTATCTGCTGACGTGCGATGACTCCTCGCTGGGAGACGCCGATTCGCTGACGGAGCGGGGGATTCTCGATTCCACGGGCGCGCTGGAGCTCGTGATGCACCTCGAAGACCGGTACGGCGTCACAGTTCAGGACGAAGAGCTGCACCCCGACAACCTGGATTCCATCGACCGGATCGCCGCCTTCATCGAGCGCAAGCGTGCCTGAGTCCCCGGGGACGCGGATCGTGGCGTTTCGTATGCCGGAGCAGAGGTAGTCCCGATGTGCGGAATTGCCGGCGCACTGCTGCTGGACGGTGAGGCCGCGCTCCCCGATCCCGAGCGGATGATCGCCACGCTCAGGCACCGAGGGCCGGACGGGACGGGTTATTTCCGCTCGCCTGCCTGCGTATTGGCGAATGCGCGCCTCAGCATCATCGATCTTCAGACCGGCGACCAGCCGGTGGCCAACGAGGACGAGAGCGTCTGGACGGTCCTGAACGGGGAGATTTTCAACTACATCGAGCTTCGCGCCGAGCTGCGCAGCCTCGGCCACCATTTCCATACCCGGTCGGATACGGAGGTGCTCGTCCATGCCTACGAGGAATACGGAGACCGGTTCGTCGAGCATCTGAGCGGCCAGTTCGCGATCGCCCTGTGGGACGTGAGGCGGCGGCGCCTGCTGCTCGCCAGGGACCGCGTGGGCATCCGGCCGCTTTTTTACGCGAGGATGGGCGGACGACTGCTGTTCGCCTCCGAGGTCAAGGCCATCCTCGCCGTCTGCCCGGAGGCGGCCAGCCTGGATGCGCAGGGGCTCGCCCAAGTCTTCACGTTCTGGGGCCTTGTGGGCGAACGGACGGTGTTCAAGGGCGTCCGGAGCCTGCCCGCGGGACATCTCCTGGTCGTGGAGAAGGGCGTCGAGCGGCTCGAGCGCTATTGGGACTGGACATTTCCACAGAATCCGGGCCGAACGGATCTCACCCTGGACGAGGCTGCGGAGCAGCTCCACACCCTGCTGACGGAGGTCGTGCGGCAGCAGCTACGCTCCGACGTGCCCGTCGGGGCCTATTTGAGCGGAGGGCTGGATTCCTCCGGTATCGCCGCCCTGGCCCGGGAGAGCGTCGGGACGCTGCAGACTTTCTCGCTCACCTTCGAGGATCCCGAGTTCGACGAGAGCGGCTTCCAGCGCCAGATGGCCCGGTTCCTGGGCGTGAGGCATTGCGCATTCCGATGCACGGCGCGGGACATCGGCAACGTCTTCCCGGATCTGATCCGGCATACCGAGACGCCGGTCCTTCGCACCGCGCCCGCGCCCCTGATGCTGCTGGCGCGGCACGTGCACAGCCAAGGCTTCAAGGTGGTGCTGACGGGGGAGGGGGCCGACGAGGTTTTTGGCGGCTATGACCTGTTCAAGGAGGGCAAGATCCGCCGATTCTGGGCCCGGCAGCCGGATTCGCCGTGGCGGCCCCTGCTGTTCTCCCGGCTCTATCCCTATCTCGCGCGCTCACCGGTGGCCAACCGGCACTTCGCGCGCCTGTTCTTCGGCCAGCGTCTCGGTGAGCTCGACAATCCCTTCTACGCGCATCTGACGCGCTGGGCCACGACGCGCGGCATCTTCAGGCTCCTCTCGCCCGAGCTGCTCTCGAGCCTGTCGGGCGCGAAGCCGGAGGAGGCGCTGAGAGAGCAGCTTCCCGACGGGTTCGCCACCTGGAGCGATCTCGGACGGGACCAGTACATCGAAGTCAAGACTCTGCTGGAGGGGTATCTGCTGTCCTCCCAGGGCGATCGTGTCTCGCTGGCGCATTCCGTCGAGGGGCGGGTCCCGTACCTGGATCACCGGGTGATCGAGTTCGTCAATGCGCTGAGTCCCCGATACAAGCTGCGCGCCCTGCACGAGAAGGTGTTACTGCGCCGCGCTCTCGTCCGGGACGTGCCGCAAGCGATCCTGAACCGGGTCAAGCAACCCTACCGTGCGCCGGACAGCCGCTGCTTTTTCCACGGTGAGAAGCCCCTGCCGTACGTCGAGGAGCTGATGAGCGCATCTCATCTGCGGCGCACCGGGTATTTCCGCCCTGAGGCCGTGCGACGTCTGCTGGAGAAGTGCCGCGCGGGACGTGCGCTCGGGGCGGGCGACAATATGGCCTTCGTGGGGGTACTGTCCACCTTGCTGCTGCACGAGCAATTCTTCGGGGGGCGGGCGGCGCAGGCGTCGCCGATGAGCGTATGACGCAGGAGCGGAAAATCACACTGGACTTCAGCGTCCTGGACATCGATGCGCGCTCGGAGATCGAGCGGGTGAGCCACGAGCTGCGGCAGTCCGCGGCCGCGATATTGCACAAGAGGGGGGCGGTGGTGGCCATCTCCGGCGGGGTGGACAGCGCCGTCTGCGCGGCGCTGGCGGTGCGGGCTTTCGGGTCGGGGCGCGTGCTGGCGCTCATCCTGCCGGAGCGCGAATCCTCGCCCGAGAGCTCGGTTCGCGCCCGAGGCCTTGCCGCCCATCTAGGCGTGACCGCCCTGGAGCAGGACTTGGGGCCCACATTGGAGGCCATCGGCTGCTACAGCTCCCGGGACGAGGCGGTCCGGCGCGCGCTGCCGCAGTACGGGCCCGGCTGGCGGATGAAGATCGTGGTGGCCGGCGGTCTCGAGGGGCGGATCAACCATTTCAGGCTGGTCGCGCAGTCCCCTGACGGAGCCTCCCACGAGGCGCGGCTCGCGTTACGCGAATACCTTCAAATCGTGGCCGCCACCAGCTTCAAGCAGCGGGTGAGAAAGACGGTAGAGTATTTCCATGCGGACCGGCTCAATTACGCGGTCATCGGTACCCCGAACCGGCTGGAGTACGACCAGGGCTTTTTCGTCAAGAACGGCGACGGCGCCGCGGACGTGAAGCCCATAGCGCATCTTTACAAGTCCCAGGTGTATGCGATCGCCCGCTACCTGGGCCTGCCCGCGGACATCGCCACGGCGCCGCCCACCACGGACACCTACAGCCTGTCCCAGGGGCAGGACGAGTTCTACTTCGCGCTGCCCTACCGGCAGATGGATCTCGCGCTTTGGGCGCTGAATCACGGAATCGCGACGGAACGGCTTGCCGAGGCGCTTGCCGTCTCGCCGGAGAAGGCCGGACACGTTTATGATGACATCCGCGCCAAGCGCCGCGCCACACGGTACCTGCATAGACAGCCCCTGCTCCTCGGCCCAGTGCCGGAAATCTCCCGCGGATGAATGAGCCGGCCAAAAAGAAGATCAAGAGCCTTCTCGGGCGAGCGGCCGAGAGCACGGGCATTTTCGCCCGTGACTTCCGCTCGAAGATGGTGGTGGTGACCTTTCATCGTGTCAACGACTGGATGGAGGAGGACGGGATAACCTGCAGTTCCGCCAAGTTCGAGGCATTCTGCGAATTCTTCCGCAAGCACTTCCGGGTGGTGCGCCTGTCGGAGCAGCTCGCCGGCTTTCGGGACGGGCACGGAATGGGCGGTACCTTGTCGATCACATTCGACGACGGATACCGGGACAACTTCGAGGTCGCCGCGCCCATCCTGCGCAGGCTGGGCTTGCCGGCGGCGTTCTTCGTGGCGACCGCTTTCATCGGCACCGAATACGCCCCGCCCTGGGACCAGCATCTCGCGCGCCAGCCCGGCTGGATGAGCTGGGATCAGGTCCGATCGCTTCGCGACCAGGGCTTCGAGATCGGCGCGCATACCGACGGGCACATCGACCTCGCCACGCAGGACTCCCGGGCGATCCGCGCCGAGCTCGCAAGCTGCCGGAGCAAACTTCAGGAGGCGCTCGGCGCGCCGCCGACGCTGTTCGCCTATCCTTTCGGGGGGCGGGACAACATTTCACCGATGTCCGTCGAGCTGGTGCGAGAGGCCGGCTTCACGTGCTGTCTGGGCGCCTTCGGCGGCGTCAATCCCGCGGTGGCCGATCCCTTCCAGCTCAACCGGATCAGCGTCGGCGGCTGGTTCGCGACGCCGCATCAGCTGGGTTTGGAGATTCTGTTGCGTCGCGCGTGAGCATCGCCTCCCGGCGCCCAGGGATGTCGCGAGCTCGTACGCGATGCGGGCGGTTCCCCTCATTTTTCGCCGAGCCGAACCTGGTAGACTGAACACCTTCGCATAATGCTCGAGGCCCTTGGATCGTCTGCCCGTGCGAACCAATGCGGTGGCCGCGTCGATCCAGGCCTTCACGAGGCGGTCATTCAATGCAGCACGGCGAAGCGCCGAGTCGACCGCGTTCTGCAAGGGCAGCAGCGCCGACAGCTTGTCAAGCGCCATGAGCGAAATGTCCCTCGTGGCATTTGAAGCATGCCGTCTGACGTCGGCAAGCACCTGCCGGGTAAATGCCACCTTGCCGCGCATGAACACGCGTGATACGAATTCCAGGTCCTGGCACCTCCTGAGTGACTCGTTCAGCCGCATCTCGCCGAGCATGGCCCGGCGAAACAGCATGCATTGCATGTACGCCGGGATCTCGCCGAACTTCACGAAGTTGACGAACGCGTCGCCCTGCACCGTGAATGTGCATCCATCGGCATGCCTCGTCAGTGGAAGCTTCGCTATTTCCGGGTAGAACATAAACTGATCTGTAAGACGCTCGCCGGTACCGTCCTGGAAGCGAACAAAATTCGTGAACGAACAGACCAGCGTCTCGTCTCTTTCCATCACCGCGAGCTGCTTCTCGAGCATGGCGGGGCGCCACAGGTCGTCGGCATCGAGGAAAGCCAGGTAGTCGCCGGAGGCGAGATCGATGCCCTTGCTGCGCGCCGCCGAAGTGCCCTTGTGCGATATACGCACGTAAAGAATCCTGGGGTCGCTGTAAGCCGACACGACGGCCTGTGTGTCGTCCGTGGACCCGTCGTCGACGACGAAGATCTCATCCGGTTGGCGCGTCTGCGCGAGCACCGAGTCGAGAGCTTCGGCGATGTATTTCCCGCAGTTGTACGTCGGGATGATTACGGAGATGCGCGCCTTGCTCATTGCCGTATCCAGTTCGGCTAATATCCAATCATAGCAGCCTGTCGATTTGAGGAATTGGGCCGGGGGCACATCCGTGACCGTCCACTCAGAACAGTGGGGAGGTGTGTCGGTCGGGTCACGGCAGCGGTTCTCATGGTGCGCGCGAGAGGTTGATGCCCTTGTTACAATGCTATGACAGTAAGCGGGACGATAAGGGATCGCTCTACGTAATTCACGCAACCCGCGCGTAGTTCCGGCGAGCGCCCCGAGATGGTGCGGGTTTCCAGTGCGCGCGGGGCGTGAGGCCCGGCTGGCGCTTCAGGCAGCGACAAGAGAAGGTGCCGAGACCATGGGACAGCATGAGCCATCGGGCCGAAACCGGCTGATGAGGCAAGCGTTGCCTGCGGTATTTCCGCAAGGCGTGGGGCAAAGGCAGGTCCACGCCGAAAGGGGATGGCCGGCCGGCAGATTATGGAATCACCTAGAACAAGCTTGACCCGGAGCGAAGCGACAGTCGTAAAAATCCGGATAGAGCTACCAGTTTTCGCGTGATAACCTTTACCGAAGCGGCGCTAGGGAATAAATGCAAAACTAAAATATGAGCAGGCTGCTGATATATCGGTCCATCGTGGGCTTCCAAGTGACCGCCACAGGTTGTACGACTCACCAGGGCGATGGCGCCGAGCCTTGGACGCAGGCGCGGTCAGGCACGAGGGCCAGCGCGGGCGGGTCCGCTCTTTTGCCACAACCACGCAACAGGTAAGGCAGCGAATGACGGTGCAGTCCGCTCACACGAAGTCCCTACCGCTCGTATCGATCGGGATGCCCGTGTACAACGGCGAGCGGTGGCTCGATGAGACATTGCGGTCGCTGCGGGCGCAAACGCTGGAGGACTTCGAGCTGATCATTTCCGACAACGCTTCCACGGACGGGACCGCGGCCATTTGCGCGCGACACGCCGCGCAGGACAAGCGGATACGGTACCGGCGCAATGCGTACAACATCGGGGCCAACCGCAACTATTCCGCGGTGCTCGCTTCGGCGCGCGCCGACTATTTCAAATGGGCGTCATCGAACGATCTGTGCGACCCGAGATTCCTCGAGTGCTGTGTCGCCGGCCTCGAGGCCGAGCCGGGCGCCGCACTGGCCTATCCGAGGACGATCCTGTTCGCGGATACTCCCGCTGACGGCACGCTCTACGACAGAGATCTCTCCGTCATGCAGGACCGCGCGGCGGCTCGCTTCGCGTACGTCATCTGTAAAATGCAGCTGAACAACGCCATGAATGGCGTGATTCGGACCCGTTTGCTGCGCCGGACCCATCTGGGAACCTTCCGGTCCGCCGACATCGTCATGATGGGGGAGCTCGCATTGCTCGGCAAGTTCGTGCGGATCGCGGAGCCGCTGTTTTTCAGGAGGATATCCAAAGAGAGCGCGACGCTGCTGCAGGGGCGCACCGAGAAGGAGCGCCACATCGAGCCCAATGCGACTTCGCCGCTGCGCTGGCAAGACTGGAAGTATCAGACGGGCGTGATGCGCGCCGCGATGCTCGTGGCGCCGTTTGGATCGGAGAAGGCGGGCGCGGTGATTTTCGCGCTCAAATCCATAGTGTGGTCTCGCACCCGTCTCGTCAGAGATATCAAGGTGTCGATGGGGATCGGGCGATAACCGCGGGCCCACCGGGAAGAATGCTGTCATGGCGGTAGCACTCCAAACAAGCGACTCAGTGAACTCCCGAGCCGCGTGCCGATTCTGCGGCACGGGTCTCGAGCACACGTTCGTGGATCTGGGCATGACGCCGCTTTGCGAGAGCTACGTCGAGCGCCGGCACCTGAACTCGATGGAGCGCTTCTATCCGCTGCGCGTGTGGGTCTGCCACGAGTGCCTGCTGGTGCAGCTGGAGCAGTACGTCGCCGCCGAGGATATCTACTCCGATTATGCGTATTTCTCCTCGTACTCCGACAGTTGGGTCGAGCACGCGAAACGTTACGTGGAGACGGTCACCCGCAGATTCGGGCTCGGCGCACGCTCGCTGGTCATGGAGATCGCGAGCAACGACGGCTATCTGCTGCAGCACTTCGTGGCGCGCGGCATTCCTTGCCGCGGCATCGAGCCGGCCGCGAATGTGGCCGAGGTCGCGGCCCGGCGCGGGATCGCCACGACCGTCCGGTTCTTCGGCTGCGCCGCCGCTGCGGACCTCGCGCGCGAATTCGGCAAGCCGGACCTGCTTCTTGGAAATAACGTCCTGGCGCACGTGCCGGACATCAACGACTTCGTCGCCGGCATGAAGCGCCTGCTGGGCGCGAGCGGCGTGATCACCATGGAGTTTCCGCACCTCGAGCGGCTGATGGCGGAGAACCAGTTCGACACCATCTACCACGAGCATTTTTCGTATCTGTCGCTGGGGACCGTAGAGCGCATCTTCGCTCATCACGGCCTGCGGCTGTTCGATGTGGAGGAATTGAGTACGCACGGCGGGTCGTTGCGGATATACGCCTGTCATGCGGAGGATGCGGGCAAGGCGGACTCCGCGGAGGTCGAGCGTATCAAGGCCGGTGAGCGGGCCTTTGGCCTGGGCTCGCTGCAAGGCTACGGCGGATTCGAGCGCCGGGTGCGCGATACCAAGAACAAGCTGCTGCGCTTCCTGATCGACGCGCGGGAGGCGGGCAGGACGGTGGCCGGCTACGGCGCGCCGGGCAAAGGCAACACGCTGCTCAACTACTGCGGCATCCGCACGGACTATCTCGACTACACGGTCGATCGCAGCCCTTACAAGCAGGGACGATACACCCCGGGTACGCATATCCCGATCCTGGCGCCGGAGCGCATCCGCGAGACCCGGCCCGATTACGTGCTCATCCTGCCGTGGAACCTCGAGCGGGAGATCACCCGCTCCATGGCGTACATCCGCGAATGGGGCGGGCGATTCGTCGTGCCCATTCCCTCCGTCCGGGTGCTGCCGTGATGTTGCCCGCCCTGAGCGCTTCGGTACGCGAGGTGTTGTGCCTGGGCGCGCATTGCGACGACGTGGAGATCGGTTGCGGCGGGACGTTGGCGCTGCTGCGTTCGGTGCGGCCGGATGTGCGCATCAAGGTGGTGGTGTTCTCCTCCGATCCGGACCGGCGGGGAGAGACGGAGTCGGCGCTGGCGCGGCTCGCCGGCGACGGTGGTCCGTTGGAAGTGCGCTGCCTGGGCATTCGGGACGGTTACTTTCCGGCCGACTGGGGCTCGATCAAGGCGTTCTTCGCCGAGATCCGCGCCGCCTGCCGCCCGGACCTGATTCTCACTCACTGGGAGGGCGACCGGCATCAGGATCATCGCTTGGTGTGCGAGCTGACCTGGAATACCTTCCGGGATCACCTCATCCTCGAATACGAGATACCGAAGTACGACGGTGATCTGGGCCGGCCGGGCCTGTATGTGCCGCTGCCCAGGCAGACCGTCGATCTCAAGACCAGCGCACTGCTGGAGTGCTTCCCGTCGCAGGCGGCGAAGCCCTGGTTCACGGCGGATACCTTTCTGGGACTCATGCGGTTGCGAGGCCTCGAGTGCCGCTCCGCCAGCGGCTATGCCGAAGCGTTTCACACGCGCAAGGTCCTCGTCGACTTCGGGGGCGGCGGGGCGCGGAGCCCGGAGGAGCCATGAGACTACTGGTGACGGGGACGGATGGTTACATCGGCTGCCGGCTGGCGCCCATGCTGATGGCCGCGGGTCATGCCGTGACCGGGCTCGACACCGGGTACTACCGCGACGGCTGGCTGTACTCGACGCGCGAGACGCGCCAGAGTCCAATGACGCTGAACATGGACCTGCGGGACATCGCGGCGTCGGATCTCACGGGCTACGACGGCATCGTGCACCTTGCGGAGCTGTCCAACGATCCTCTGGGACAGAACAATCCCGAAGTGACCGAGAAAATCAACTACGAGGGCTCGGTCCGGCTCGCCCATGCGGCGCGAGCCGCCGGAGTGCGCCGCTTCGTGTACGCCTCCTCGTGCAGCGTCTATGGCCAGGCCGCGACGGACTGGGTGGACGAGAGCTCTCCTGCGAATCCACAGACCGCCTACGCGCGCTGCAAGGCGCTGGTCGAGCGCTCGGTGCGCCCCATGGCGTCGCCGACGTTTTGCGTGACGTTTCTTCGCAATGCCACAGCCTACGGCGCCTCGCCACGGATCCGCTTCGACATCGTGCTCAATGACCTGTGCGCGCTCGCCTGGACGACCAAGCGCATCGCGATGGTGAGCGACGGCACCCCATGGCGGCCGATCGTGCACATCGAGGACATCTGCCGGGCGATCGCATGCACGCTCGGCGCGCCCGCCGAGCGGGTCAACGGGGAGATCCTGAACGTCGGAGCGGACGAGGAGAACTATCGCATCCGGGATCTCGCGCAAATCGTCGCCGAGACGTTCGAAGGCTGCACGGTCACCACCGGAGCGAGCAGCGGCGATCAGCGCAGCTACAGGGTGTCGTTCAGGCGAATCCGCGAGCGCCTGCCGGAGTTCCGGCCGCAGTGGACGGCGCGGCGCGGCGCCGAGGAGCTGCGCGACCTGTTCCAACGGATAGACATGTCCAGTGAGACGTATGAATTCCGGGCGTTCACCCGCCTCAAGCAGCTGAAGTACCTCAAGCGGACCGCGCAGGTCGACGAGGACCTGCGCTGGCGCTACTGAAGGGCGCAGGGAATGGCCCGGTAAGGAGGAGCGAAACATGAAAGTCGTACTGTTCTGCGGCGGGCTCGGCACCCGCCTGCGAGAGCACTCCGATACCATCCCGAAGCCGCTCGTCAACATCGGCTACCGGCCGATCCTCTGGCATCTCATGCGTTACTACGCGCACTACGGCCACAAGGACTTCATCCTCGCTCTCGGCTATCACGGCCACCTGATCCGCGAGTACTTCCTGAAGTACGACGAGTGCATGACGAACGACTTCACTCTGAGCGAAGGGTGCAGGAAGCGCACCTTGCATGCGACCGACACCGAGGACTGGCGCATCACGTTCGTGGACACCGGCCTGCACTCCAACATCGGGCAGCGCCTGCTCAGGGTGCGCCGCTATCTGGAGGGCGAGGCGGAGTTCCTGGCCAATTACGCCGACGGACTCTCGGACCTGCCTCTCGATGAGCTGATCGGCGAGTTCCGGCGCCGGCGGGTCGTGGCCACCGTCGCGTCGGTTCGCTCGCTGCACAGCCAGCACGCGGTGCAGGCATCCGAAGACGGCATGGTCACTGGGATGAAGCCGTTGCGCAGCGACGAATTTCTCATCAATGGCGGCTTTTTCGCCATGCGCCGGGAGATCTTCGACTTCATCGAGGAGGGCGAGGAGCTGGTGGAGGCTCCCTTCGAGCGTCTGTGCAGCAGGAAGCTGCTCTCGACCTACCGGCATCTGGGCTTCTGGCAGGCGATGGACACGTTCAAGGACAAGATTACCTTCGACCGGATGGAGGCGCGCGGCGAGTGTCCCTGGAAGGTGTGGCTCAGCGAGGAGCAGCGTCATGCCGCGGCGTCGACTCGAGACTGCGAACCCGCCGCTCGTGCGAAGACCGCCGGCCGCCCTCAAGAGCCGTTTCAGGCGCTGAGGGGTGGCCGCAGCGGGCAGGGGATCGCAAAAAAATGAATGCCGCCGTTGAGGTCCAGGGTACCGGTCCGAGCCTCGTGGGCGGTGGCAGCCAACCGAGCGCCTCCCGCGTTGGAATCATCGGAACCTACGGGCAGGGTAACCTGGGAGACGAGGCTGTGTTCGTCTCGTTCGTGCAATGGGTCGCCGAGAACGCGCCTCACATCGTGCCGGTGGCTCTGTGCGTCAATCCGGCATACATCGAGAAGACCTATGGCGTCGCCGCCTACCCGGTGGCGCTTCGCTACGCCGGCAGGGTCCGGCGCGCTGAGAATGGCGGACGCGGCTCCGTCCCCGCCGGCGCGCGACCTCAGCACACGAATAGTCCCACGGCAACCCGCCGCCTGATCGGCCGGCTGCGGGATTTCGCGGTGGACTCGGTGCCGGGATTCGCGCGGGTCCTTCGGCCGCCGTGGCGGCTCGTCAAGGGCTTTCTCGTCGCCGCGCGCTTCCTTCCCCGTCAGGTGCGGGTCGCGCGCGCTCTGGACGGAGTGATCGTCCTCGGAGGAGGCCAGATCCACGATTTCTGGGATGGACCCTACGGGCACCCCATGGCACTGTTCTCCTGGGCGCTCGCGAGCCGCATGGCGGGCAAACCGTTCGGACTACTGAGCATCGGCGCGATCGAGCTGATCCACGGCATGAGCCGGCGGCTCATCCGCGCTACGATCCGCTTGTCCGCTTACGCGACCGTACGGGACCGGGGGTCGGCGGCCCGGGTGGCGTCCCTCGCCCGGTCTCGGCTCTGCCCGATCTATCCCGATCTCGCGTGGGGTCTGGATCTGACCCGCTTCGCCGGCCGCCCGGCGAGCACGTCCGGGCCGCCACAGCGCGCGTCGCCACGCAATGGCGCACCGCAAATCATCGGCGTGTGTCCAATGGCCTACCGGCATCCTACGCTCTGGGCGAGCCGGGAGGCCGACGCCGACGGGTACGCCCGCTACGTCGGCGCAATGGCCGAGTTCTGCAACAGACTGCTGAGTCAGGGCTACGAGGTGGTTCTGTTCCCGACGCAGATTCGCATGGACGTGGCCGCGGTACGGGACGTCCTGGAGAAGATCCCGGCGGAGCTAGCACATCGCGCCCGCCTGTGGCCGGTGGGCGGGATCGCGGAGCTGGTCGAATGTCTGGCGAGCGTCGATGTCGTCGTGTCGTCGCGCTTCCACGGCGTACTGCTGTCGTTGTGCGCCGGTCGCCCGGTGCTCAGCCTGGCGTACCAGCGAAAATGCAATGAGCTGCTCGAGGCGCTGGGGGAAGGGCGGTTCGGGCTCGACATCCACGATTTCTCGGCGCAGCAGCTCTGGGAGCGATTCGAGGAGCTGCGTGGCGAGTTCGGCGCGTACGCCGCACGGCTCCACGCTCACGTCACGGAGAATCGCCGGAAGCTGGATGCTCAGTACCGGGATTATTTCGCGAGGCTGAGCTGAAATCCGGCGGATCGGTACATGAAGCACGAGAACCCGGCACGCGCGCACTGCCCGCTCTGCGGTGGCGAGGGGATCTGCGACTTCTATTCCAAGGCCGGCGTTCCGATCTCCGTCGCCTCGGTGTTCGCCGATGCCGCGCAAGCCCGCAAGGTCGCCCGCGGAAGCCTCGACCTGGCCGCGTGTGAGAGCTGCGGATTCGCTTTCAACCGCAGCTTCGATCCGCGTCTCGCGGAGCTCGGAGCGGGTTACGAGAGCTCTCAGGCCGCCTCGCCGCGCTTCAACACGTATGCGGCGGCGATCGCCCGCTCATGGGTCGCCCGGCACCGGCTCGAGGGCAGGACGGTGCTCGAGGTCGGCTGCGGCGACGGGGATTTCCTGGTGCAACTGAGGAGCGCCGGCGTCGGCCACTGCATCGGCGTCGATCCGCTGATCGATGTCGCCCGCGCCGCCGGTCGCCTGCCGGAGGGAGTCGAGCTCATACCCCGCCTGTTCGATGCGGGCATGCTCGATATCCGGGCGGACGCGCTGGTATGCCGGCACACCCTGGAGCACGTGGCCGATGTCCGCGGATTCCTCACCCTGCTGCGCCAGTGGGCCGTCCGCGCGCCGGACAGGGTGGTGCTGTTTGATCTGCCGGATGCCGGGCGCGTGTTCGCCGAGCGCGCCTTCTGGGACATTTATTACGAGCACTGCAACTATTTCACGGCAAACACCCTGAGACGGGCATTCGAGGTCGCCGGATTCCGCATCCTCTCTTCCGGTGGCGAGTTTGACGGACAGTACCTGAGAATCGAAGCGGTGCCCGACCCGGCCCCGGGTCACTGGGCACCGGCTGACTGCGGTTCGGAGCGGGCGCTGTACCGTTCGTTCGCGCAGGACACACGTTCATCTCTTGCTCGCTGCGAGGGCGCGCTCGACCGGCTCAAGACCCTGACCGATCCGCTGATCATATGGCAGGGGGGCGCAAAAACAGTCGGCTTCCTGTCGGCGCTCAGGCACCCGGAGCTCATCGATGCGGCGGTCGATGCGAATCCTCACCGGCAGGGGATATTTCTGCCGGCTTCCGCACTGCCTGTGTACGCCCCTCGAAAGCTCAAGCAGCTCAAGCCCCGGCACGTGATCCTGATGAACCCCGCCTATCGCGGGGAAGTCTCAAAAGACCTCGAGGCGCTCGAGCTGGAGCCGCGGCTGCATGTGGTCGATGATCTGCTCCAGTAGATGACGTGTGACCGAAAAATTACCCATGTAATGGGGGATGCGTCGATGAGTATAACTAGAATTTATGTCAACAAAAATCTGTTGGATGACGAACGCCGTGCTCAAATCTTCGATGGCGGGATCTTCCTGTATGCGGCGACGCCGGGGTCCTTGAAAATGACGGAATGGGCGCGAGAGCTCATCGATCAGGCGTTCGGCGGCACGGGCGACGTGCGGCGTGCGCACAATGTGCTCGACGTGCGGCAGTTCGTCGAGCGCGCGGGCCCGTTGAAAAGCACATTCACGAACTCGGCACAGACCAAACGGGCCTGTCAGGAGCTGATCGTCGGGATGGGATGCGACCCGGAGACCACATACTTCGATCTGCCGCGGCTGCGCGTCGCGCCCCCCGGCGCGTTCCTCACCAGCGGCGTGAGCTACGCATACAAGCCGCATCGGGACACCTGGTATGCGCATCCGCCGCAGCTGGTGAATTACTGGGTGCCGGTGTTCGACGGCGATCCCTCTCATGTGATGTCGATGTTCGTCGAATATTTTCGGCGCCCCATCGGCAACACGTCGTCCGAATGGGACTACGATGACTGGGTCAAGAATGCGCGCTTCGCCGCTGCCAGCAACATAGGGCAGGAGACCCGCCGCCATCCCGTTCCCTCCATGCAGCTCGACGACGCCGCCGACATTCGCATCGTGCAAAATTCCGGCGATCTGATGCTGTTCTCGACCTGTCACCTGCACGCGACCGCCCCGAACGAACTCGACACGATCCGCTTCAGCTACGATCTTCGGACACTGCACGTCGAGGATCTGGCCCTCGGCCGCGGACCCGAGAATCTCGACGGCAGGGCGACGGGCAGCACGCTTCGGGATTTCCTGCGCGTGAGCGACCTGAAACCACTCGATCCGGTGCCACAGCGGTAGACGCATATGCAAACCACCGACGATCCTTCTCTCGAGAGACAACGGGAGTTCTGGAACAAATGGAACGCGAGCAGGCGCGACCCCGATCATCCGGTCGACTGGGCGGTGATTCGCGGCCGGGCCATTATGCGGGCGGTCGAGTCTCTGCGGCTCGAGCGGCCGAGGATCCTCGATCTGGGATGCGGCACCGGCTGGCTCACGGAGAAGCTGGCCGCGTACGGACAGGCGACGGGCATCGATCTCAGCGATGCCGTCATCGCAAAGGCGCGCGAGCGATGCCCGAGCATCGAGTACATCTCCGGTGACCTGTTCCAGGCGCGGCTGCCGCAGGAACACTTCGACCTGGTCGTGTCCCAGGACGTGCTCGCGCACGTCACCGATCAACCCGGCTACATAGCGATCGCGGCCCGCGCGCTGAAGCCGGGCGGGCATCTGGTCATCACCTCGACCAATCGCTTCGTGGTGACGAGGATGAACCTGCCGCCGCAGCCTCCCGAGCACATCGAGCACTGGCTCGACATGAGGTCGTTCCGCCGTCTGCTGCGCAGCCATTTCGAGATCATCCGCACCACGACCGTGATGCCGATGGGCTCGCGGGGCGTGCTTCGGCTCGTCAATTCGGGAAGGCTGCAGTCGCTGCTGCGGCCGCTGATATCGCCGCAGACGCTCACCGCCGCCAAGGAAAGACTCGGCTTCGGCTACAACATGATCGCCGTGGCGCGACGGCGCCGCTGAGGGCGGGATCGGTCGGAGGGCGTCCGCTGACGGACGGCCCTTCCGCGAGGGTTCGTCAGTTCGCCTGGGATCCGTCGCGCGAGACTCTCAGAGTGTCCGCGATCGAGGACAATATGCTGTAGCCCGCCCGCGCAAACCCCTTCGCCTTGCGTGTGCCGGATCCGGGCATCTTCAGGGCCCTCAAATAGAATTTTATCCCGTCGAAAGTACGCCCGGCGCGGATCAACGCGTTGGCGCAATCGATGCGTGATTTCACCGTGCGATCATGCAAGGCATCCCGTCGACGCGCACCGTCCACGGACTGGTGCACGCTGAGCAGGGCCTGCAGTCTGTCCAGCTCCATCAGTGAGATGTCCTTCGTGATGTTCGATTCGTGCCGTCGAACGTCTGCGAGCACTTCCGGGAGGAACGCCACCTTGCCGCGCATGAAGGCGCGCAACACGAACTCGGTGTCTTCGCATCTGCGCAGCGATTCGTTGAGCCTCATATCCGCAATCAATGACCGTCGAAACATGGTGCATTGCATGTAGGCGGGAATCTCGTGGAATTGCAGAAGGGTGACAAACGGGTCTCCGTCGAGGATGAACCCGTCGCCACAGCGGCAAAGCTTTTCGCGCAGGGCCGCGGACGTGAGCCCCGGATAAAACGTGAATTGGTCTGTAAGGAGCTCTCCGGTGTCGTTCTTGAAGCGCACGAAGTTCGTAAACGAACAGACGATCTGTGCGTCGCTCTGCAACATCGCCAATTGCTTTTCGAGCATCGTGCTTCGCCACAGGTCATCGGAGTCGAGAAATGTCAGATATTCGCAGGAGGCCAGGGAGATTCCCGCGTTGCGCGCGGCGGATATGCCGCGATGTGGCGCCGGGACATAGTGAATTCTGGGATCGCTGTAGGCCGATACGACCTCTTTGGTGTTATCCGTCGATCCGTCATCGATGATGAAAATTTCATCGGGCGGCAGGCTTTGTGTCAGTACGGAGTCTATGCTCTCGCCAATATACCGGGCGTTGTTGTAGGTGGGGATGACGACGGAAACGCTGGCGTTCCCCATGATTCGATCTCCTGCCGCGGTCAGTTGCGTGTGGCGAAAACATCCGTCCAGTCTAGCATCCGGTCCTGCCCGACGACAGCGGTCCGGGAGTTTGGTGGCGTGCCGCCGCAGGGTTTCTCGGCGTCCGTCCGAATGGACGGCCGAAATGCCTCTGCGGTCAAATGCGCCTCAATGAACGGGAACCTCAACGGAGCCCCTGGACGGGTACGCCGATTCCGGGCGTGAAGGGGCATTCTCGAGGAGGATCAGGGCGGAAAGGGGAGGGTTGGGACCCTGAATCCCGGAGCGCCGAGCGCGATCAGGGCGAATATCATGCCGCGGTGATGCCTGGCCGGTTCGGTCCGCGGCCGCCGGTCACAGAAGTCTGCGCGTAGAATATGTATCCTATGCGGCTCCTCAATCCGCCAGATTCCGTGCCAAAGCCTTCGGAGGTGTTCGCGTGCTCAAATTGCGGAAGTGCCGCATCGGCGTCGTCGGTCTCGGGTACGTCGGCCTGCCGCTCGCGGCCGAGTTCGGCAAGCATTTCGAGACAGTCGGATTCGACGTCAAGACCGGCCGGATCGAGGAGCTGAAAGCCGGTCGCGATAGCACCCTGGAGGTCGGCCGGGAGGAGCTCGCGGCCGCCACGCGGCTCTCGTTCACCTCGAGCCTCAAGGATCTCAAGACGTGCCGGGTGTACATCGTCACGGTGCCGACCCCGATCGACACCTACAAGCGGCCGGATCTCGGCCCGCTCGTCGCGGCCAGTACGAGCGTCGGCAAGGTCTTGAAAAAGGGCGACGTGGTCGTCTACGAATCCACGGTCTACCCCGGCTGCACGGAAGAGGTCTGCGTGCCGATCCTGGAGCGGGAGTCGGGCCTGACCTTCAATCGCGACTTCTTCGTCGGCTACAGCCCGGAGCGCATCAATCCCGGCGACAAGCAGCATCGCCTGCCCACCATCAAGAAGGTCACTTCGGGCTCGACGCCGGAAGCGGCCGAATTCGTCGACGCCCTGTACCGGTCGATCATCACGGCGGGCACGCACAAGGCATCCAGCCTCAAGGTGGCCGAGGCCGCCAAGGTCATCGAGAATACCCAGCGCGACGTCAACATCGCGCTGATCAACGAGCTCGCCCTCATCTTCGCCCGGCTCGGCATCGATACCGAGGAGGTGCTGCGGGCCGCGGGCTCGAAGTGGAACTTCCTGCCGTTCAGGCCCGGGCTGGTCGGCGGCCACTGCATCGGCGTCGACCCGTACTACCTGACGCACAAGGCCCAGGAGATCGGCTACCACCCGGAGATGATCCTCGCCGGCCGGCGACTCAACGACAGCATGCCGGTGCACGTCGCGGGGGAAATCGTCAAGCTCATGACGGCCAAGCGCATCCAGGTGAACGGCTCGCGCATCCTCGTTCTCGGCATCACGTTCAAGGAGAACTGCCCCGACATCCGCAATTCCAAGGTCGTCGACGTGGTGCGGGAGATGCAGAAGTACGGCGCAAAGGTCGAGGTATACGACCCGTGGGCCGACTCCGCCGAGTGCAGGCACGAGTACGGGCTGCGACTCACCCGCTCTCTGAAGAGAAACGGCTACGACGCCGCGATCGTTGCCGTGGCGCACCAGCAGTTCCGGGAGCTCGGCGTGGCGCAAGTACACAAGCTCTGTCGCAGGAACCATGTCATCTACGACATCAAGCACGTGTTCCCGGCTGCGGAGGTGGATGGCGGGCTTTGAATTCGCGGCCCGAGGTGCGCCAAGGCGCGTCCGGGATCGGGCCGCGGAAGCCGCCGATCCCGCGACCGGCCGAGCGAGCGGGAGTGGCGAGTCCCGCGAGAGCAAATCGGCCCGCCGCCGGGATGGCGCGCGGGCCGGCCCGGCCCGATCCGGGCAGCGGATTTCCCCAATCCGTGACGGTGCGCACAGCCCCCCCCGCCGTTCATTTTACATTTATCCTCTGCCCGGTAGACTTCGCGCCCTGAACCCAAGGCGCCCGCCGGGCATAGTCCGGCACCGCTTGCAGGCGCCTTGCGTGGCCGATCTCGAGGAACCCGGGATAGGGGGAACCTTTTGCGCATCCGCGTCTTTGGACACTACGTATACGCCTCGATAGCCGTGCTCGCGTCCATAGAGGCCATGGTGTTCTTCGCCGCGGTGTACGGCGCGGCTCTGGTGCGCTTCCACGGCGAAGTCCGGTTTCCGGCGATAGATGCTCCCGAGGTCGTCGGTGCGCTATGGCCGAGGGCGCTGCTGTTCAGCGTGGTCACCATGATGTGCATGCTGGCCTTCGGGCTCTACAGCTCCCGCCAGCGGGCGAGGCTCTTCGGGATCGCGCTCAGGATCATCCTGGCGGTGCTGATGGCTTTCGCGGTGGCCTCGGCGCTGTTCTACCTCATCCCGAACCTGTGGATCGGCCGCGGGGTGGTGGGGCTGGCCGCCCTGGGCGCATTTCTAGGGCTGGTCGCGTCCCGCTCGATCTTCTCCCAGGTGGTGGACGAGGACGTCTTCAAGCGCCGTGTCCTGATTTACGGGGCCGGCCGGTCGGCGGCCACGATCGCAGAGCTGCGCCGCCGCTCGGACCGCCGTGGCTTCCACGTGGTCGGGTTCGTAGCCGCTCCGGGAGAGGCCCTGGCCGTGGACAGCGGCCGGCTGCTTCAGCCCGCCGGGTCTTTGGTGCAGCTGTGCCAGCGCCATGATGTGGCGGAGGTGGTGGTGGCCATGGATGATCGGCGCCGGGGCTTTCCGATTTCCGAGCTGCTCAACTGCCGGCTCGCGGGCGTCGATGTCACCGAGCAGCTGACTTTTCTCGAGCGCGAAACCGGCCGGGTCCGCCTCGATATCTTGAATCCCGCCTGGCTGATCTTCGGCGAGGGCTTCCGGCGCGATGCGCTGCGGCGCCTGACGGCGCGAGTGCTGGATCTGGCTGCCGCGGTGGCTGTGCTCGCGCTCGCCTGGCCTTTCATGCTGCTCACGGCGCTCGCCATCAAGTTCGAGGACGGCTTGAGGGCGCCGGTCCTGTACCGCCAGCGCCGGGTGGGACTTCTGGGTCAGCCGTTCGAGCTGATGAAGTTCCGCAGCATGCGCACCGATGCGGAGAAGGACGGCCGGGCCCAGTGGGCCTCCAAGAGCGACCCGCGCGTCACGAAGGTCGGGGCGTTCATCCGCAAGGTTCGCCTCGATGAGCTGCCGCAGTTGCTGAACGTGCTGCGCGGGCAGATGAGCTTCGTCGGTCCCCGGCCCGAGCGGCCGGAGTTCGTCGCGGAGCTGGCGGAGCGGATCCCGTACTACGTCGAGCGGCACTCGGTGAAGCCCGGCCTCACCGGCTGGGCGCAGCTGTGCTATCCGTACGGGTCATCGGAGCAGGACGCGCTGGAGAAGCTCCAGTACGATCTCTACTACGTGAAAAACAACACCCTGCTGTTTGATCTCGCGATCCTGGTGCAGACCGCGGAGGTGGTGTTTCTCGGCAAAGGGGCGCGCTGAGCGGGTCGCGCCCGCGGGATAATTATTCGGCTGCCTCGCCCGGAGTCTGCACCGGCTTCACGCGCGTCCTCCAGACCTCGAAAGGATCCCAGGCGCTCGAGCGCTGGGGAAGCATCCGTTGCTGGCTCCGATCCGTGAGCGATTCGTGTGAGGCGTTGCGGGCCGTCAATGGGTTTTGAGCTGACCTTTTGCTTTCGGCTTTCATCCGTCTCGTTCCTCCGTCTCGATTCCACGTCGTTCCCCGGCGGATGCTGGTCATGCCGCCGCCACGCCCCAGGGCGCGTCCTGGCTCCCAGGCGGGGCGTGAAGTGTAACCCATTATGTCGTCCCTTCCATACTCCATCTATAGCGCCGGCATGTGAAGCGCGTATGACCGCGTCGAATCTCGCTCGCCACTGGTGGAATTCTCACCAGTATCGCCGCCGATTTGCCATAAGCCGCACGATTCTGTGAACTGCGTCACAGTGTGGGCATCGCGGCGTTCGAGGTCGACGCCGCGGCCCGGCGGCGCGACGTTCCGGGAGGAGGGGAGCCCGGCCGGCCGGCTATTTGTCTTTCTGTTTGAACTCGTCCGCGGTCAGCTGGTGCCGGGCGAGCAGCTTGTAGAAATCCGTGCGGTTGCGCTTGGCCAGACGCGCCGCCTGCGTGACATTTCCGGTGGTGATCTGCAGGATCTGCGAGAGGTAGCTGCGAGTGAACTCGTCGCGGGCCTCATCGAAGGAGGGCAGGTGCCCGGAGGTGCCGCCGAGGGATTGTTGCACCAGCTCCACGGGGATGATGGGCGTCTGCGAGAGCGCGACGTTCTGGCGCACGACGTTGTATAGCTGGCGGATGTTGCCGGGCCAGTCGGCGGTGGCGAGCAGCTCCACGGCCTCGGGCGCGTAGATCTTGCGCGTGCCGGTCTCCCCGGCGATCTGCGCCAGGAAGTGCGCCACCAGCAGCGGGATGTCCTCGCGCCGCTTGTTGAGCGAGGGTACCTCGATGTGCACGACGTTCAGCCGGTAGTACAGGTCCTCGCGGAACTGTCCCTCGGCGAGCAACTGCTGAAGGTCCCGGTGGGTGGCGGAGATGACCCTGACGTTCACCGGCAGGGCGTTGGTGCCGCCCACGGGGCGGATGAGCCCCTCCTGCAGCACGCGCAGGAGCTTTACCTGCAGCCGCAGCGGCATGTCGCCGATCTCATCGAGCATCAGCGTACCGCCGTCGGCGGCGCGAAACAGGCCCTCATGGGCGCTGCTGGCGCCGGTGAAGGCGCCTTTCTCGTGGCCGAACAGCTCCGATTCCAACAGGTTCTCGGCCATGGCGCCGCAGTTGATGGCGACGAAGGGGTGGTTGTGGCGCGGGCTGGCGAGGTGGATCGCGCGCGCGAGCAGCTCCTTGCCGGTGCCGCTTTCGCCGGTGATCAGCACGCGTGCATCGGTGCCGGCCACCATGTGCGCCTGGGCGAGCTTCTCCTCCATGACAGCCGAGCGTGTGATGATCGCGGCCCGCCAGTCCTCGTTGGATGCGCCGAAGCCCGAGATCCGCAGCGCCTTCTGCACCTGGTCCAGCAGCTCCTGCTTGTCCACGGGCTTGGTGAGGAAGCCGAAGGCACCCATCTGCGTCGCCTGCACCGCATCGGGGATGGTGCCGTGGGCGGTGAGCAGGATCACCTTCAGGCCCGGCCAGCGGACCTGAAGCTCCTTCAGCAGCGCGATGCCGTCCATGGGCTCCATGCGCAGGTCGGTGATGACCAGGTCGGGCCGGAAGCGCCCGGCGGCCGCCAGCGCCTGCTGGCCGCTTTCCACGGCCTCGACGTCGTAGCTCTCCGCGCGCAGGCGGATGGTGAGGAGCCTGAGCAGGCCCGGGTCGTCATCCACGACCAGGATGCGCGCTTTGCGCCGTCCGCCGCTGGTGGGAAGGGACTTGCGCTGCTCGGGCTGCAAAGCGGTGGCGAGATTGTTCATTTCGGTGGTGCCTCGTTGCCGAGTTTACCCTCGAGCGACTTCTCGATGTTGGCGATGGCAGCCAGTTTTGCCCGCGCTTCTCCGAGCTGTCGCTTCAGGGAGACATTCAGTTGTGTAGTGCTGCGCAGCTTGTGGTTGAGATCCGCGAGCTGCTGAGCTCCAGTGTCCTGAAGAGTGCGGTTTTCCGTCTGCAGCGTCAATTGTCGCGTAATCATGACAAGCTGGAAGCGCGCCAGTGTCTGCTCGGCCGCCGACAGGGTGGTATCGGGGTCCGCGAGCAGATGCTGCAGCAGAGATTGCGCCCGCGCGAGGTTGCTTGGATATGACCCGTCTCCCGGTTCGGCGAGAAGCAGGGCGAGCCGCAGCGTCTGCCGGTCACCGGGGGTGGCCTGATTGGCCTGCTCGGCCGAGTCGAGCAGACTCACCCGCTCCGCCGGAGCGGCGTCCAGCCAGTGCCGCAGCAGCTCGAGGTCGCCCTTCAGGGGGTCGGCGCGCGCAGGCGTTTGCTGCGCCTGCTGCGGTTGTTGGCTGAGCTGGTCGATCAGGTTGCGGCTGGTCTGGCAGCCGGCGAGGGCCGCGAGCGCCAGCACCGAAAGCGCCGCGGCATGGGCCCAGGGAAGTGCCCGCCGCCGCAGGTGGCGGGTGGCGCGCATGGCGTCCCGCCCGGCTCGCACCCGTTGCGCGCCGCCGGGAGGGCCGCGGCCGGAGTCCGGCCCGCTGTCGGTATCAGGGGTCTTACGCGGCATGAGCCTGGTTTCCTTCGCCGGGCGGGTGGCCACGGACGATGCTGATGGGCATGCGGATGCGGAAATGCGCCCCGGGGAACTCCCCGTCGACGATCTGCACGGTGCCGCCGTGCGCCGTGACGAATTCCAACACCACCGACAGGCCGATCCCGGTGCCCTTGATGGAGATGCTGTTGACCGCCCGTCCGGTGTAGAAGGCCCTGAAGACCTGCTCGCGCTCCTCCTCGGGGATGCCGGGGCCGGTGTCGGCGACATCGAGCACCAGGTGCCGGTCGAAGGTGCAGCCCCGGATATGGATGGTTCCGCCCTTGGGGGAGTACTTGACGGCGTTCGAGACCAGGTTCTCCAGGATCAGGCGCACCTTGCCGCGGTCGGCCACCAGGGTCACGTCCTGCACCTGCACATCGAGGCGCATGCGCTGGGAAAGCACGGTGAGCTGCTGGCTCTCGAGCACCTGGCGCACGAGCGGCCGCAGCCGGAACTCGCTCGCCTCCAGGCCCACGGTGGAGGTTTGCCAGGCGCTGAAGGACAGCAGGTTCTCGATCATGCGCTGGAGCTGGATGCCGTTGTCGCGCAGGATGGCGGCGACCTCCCGCTGGTTGGAATCGAGCTCGCCCACCGCTCCATCCATCAGCAGCTCCGTGCCTTCGCGTATGTTCGCCAGAGGGGTCTTCAGCTCGTGCGACATGTGGCGCAGGAACCGGTCGCGCTCCTCGTTGAGCTCGATGAGGCGCAGACGCAGCCACTCGAGCTGCCCGCCGAGGCGCTCGAGGTCGTGCGGCCCGCTGACGGTGATGGGCTCGAGGAGGCTGCCGTGGCCGAGGGCGCGGATGGCCTGATCGATCTGGCGCAGCGGCCGGCCGACCACCAGAGTCAACAGGTAGATGGCCAGCACCGTCAGGGGAACGAGCAGCGCGGCCTGCCAGAACAGCAGCTCTCGCGCGCGGCTGGTCAGTTGCTGGAGCGAGGCGACCTCGGCGTCGATCTGTTGGTTGCTCTGCTGGGCGACGCGGTCGACCAGGGCGCCGAGGGTGGCGAAGCGCGTGGTAAACGCCGCCTCGTGCGTGGCGGCCATGCCGGGCGGGGTCGAGAGCACCTTGTGACGAATCTGCCGCTGCACCGCGGCGAGCTGCATCAGCGTCTGCTGGATGGGCGCGGCCGCCTGCTGGTACAGCATGTCGCGGGTGGCCGAGAGCGCCGCGTCCTGACGCTTGTATACCTGGAGGAGCTTCGGGTCGTCGAGCACGTCGTACATGCGAGCCGTGCGCTCCAGCGAGTCGATCTCGCTGAACAGCTGCTGGCTCTCCCGGGCGGCGGTGACGCCCTGAAGGACGATCATCTGGCCTTTGGAGGACAGTGTCCGGAACTGCAGCGCGGCGATGACGATGGCCACCAGCAGGGGCAGGGCAAGGAGCGCCAGCCCGAGAAGCATCAGGCCGCTCAAGGACTTCGGACGCATCCACCGCATGGGTCGATTTTAGCTCTCAGGCTACGCCCACGGCTCGCGCAGGAGCCGCTTCTCCCACGCCAGCGAGTGGCGCACGATGGAATCGAGGTCGTCCCACCGGGGCTTCCAGCCGAGGAGGCTCCGGATGCGCTCCGCGCTCGCCACGAGCTGCGGCGGGTCGCCGGCGCGGCGCGCCTCCTCGCGGATCGTGAGCGGCCGGCCCGAGATCCGCGCGACGCTCTCGAGCACCTCGCGTACGCTGTAGCCGTGGCCGTAGCCGACGTTGAGCACGGTGGAATCACCGCCCGCGCGCAGGTAATCGAGCGCATCGAGGTGCGCGCTGGCCAGGTCCTCCACGTGGATGTAGTCGCGTACCCCCGTGCCGTCGGCGGTGGAGTAGTCGGTGCCGAAGATCGACACCTGGGGACGCTTGCCCACGGCGTGCTCGCACGCGACCTTCACCAGCAGCGTCGCCTTCGGGGTGGCCTGGCCCACCCGGCACTCGGAGTCCGAGCCCGCCACGTTGAAATAACGCAGCGCCACATGCTTCAGGGATGAGGCCGCCGAGACATCGCGCAGCATCCACTCCGACATCAGCTTCGAGGTGCCGTAAGGATTGATGGGCACGGTGGGGCTGTCCTCGGCGGCGAGGCCGCTTGCCGGGGTGCCGTACACCGCGGCGGTGGAGGAGAATACGAAATGGCGCACGCCGGCCTCGAGGCAGCATTGCAGCAGCGAGCGCGTCGAGCAGGTGTTGTTGCCGTAGTACGAAAGCGGCTCGCGGACCGATTCCGGGACGATGGTGTAGGCGGCGAAGTGCATCACCGTGTCGATCCGGTGCCTGGCGAGCACCTCGAGGACGGTATCCCGGTCGCCGACCTTGCCGACCACGAGCGGAGTATCGAGCACCGCCTGGCGGAAGCCGCGCGAGAGGTCATCGAGCACCACGACCCGCTCGCCGCGCTCGCGGAGCTTCAAGACCACGTGGCTGCCGATGTAGCCGGCGCCGCCGGTGACGAGGATGCTGGAGGAGCTCATGCCAAAATCTATTCCGCGTGTGTCGAGTCGATCCTGCATGATAAACGAATCGTGATACGCAAAACTGTCGAGCGGCGCCGCCATTTGCGGCCGATCTCCGAAGCGCAACCGTTCGCGGGCCTTGGCCCTGAGCGGGTGCTCGATGCCGCGCTCAGCGCGGGGCTCGAGCCCGACGGCCGGCTGCTTGCCCTGAACAGCTACGAGAACCGCGTCTACCGGCTCGGCGGGGCCGCGGGCTTCCTGGTGCTGAAGTTCTATCGCCCGGCACGCTGGAGCGATGCGCAAATCCTGGAGGAGCATGCCTTCACCATTGAGCTTGCCGAGGCCGAGCTGCCGGTGGCGGCCCCGATCGAGCGAAATGGCAAGACCCTGTTTCACCTGTCACAGTTCCGGTTCGCGGCCTTCCCTTGCTTGAGCGGCCGCTCGCCGGAGCTCGATGCTCCTGGGGCGCGCGAGCTGCTTGGCCGCAGCGTGGCGCGGCTGCACCAGGTCGGCTCGCGGCGCCCCTTCGAACGCCGGCCGGTCATCGGCATCGAGCGCTTGGGGGAGCAGGCCCGCCGGGTCGTGCTCGGCTCGAGGCTGCTGCCCGAGGCGCTGCGTGAACGCTACGAGAGTCTGAGCGCGTTGCTGCTTACGCGCATCGAGCGCGTCTATGGTGAGGTGGGCCCGGTGTCGCACGTGCGCTTGCACGGGGACTGCCACCTCGGGAACCTGCTCTGGGGGGAGCAGGGACCGCTGTTCGTCGACCTGGACGATTGCGCGATGGGACCGCGCATCCAGGACCTGTGGATGCTGCTCTCGGGCACCGCGGCGGAGCAGCAGGCCCAGTGGGCCGAGCTGCTGGCCGGATACTCGCAGTTCGCGGATTTCGATTTCCGTGAGCTGCGCCTGATCGAGCCGCTGCGGGGCCTGCGCATGCTTCATCATGCCGGCTGGGTCTGCCAGCGCTGGGGCGATCCGGCTTTCCCGCGCGCCTTTCCCTGGTTCGGTGAGCCGAGGCACTGGGAGCGCTACCTCAACGATCTCGCGGAGCAGTTGCCGGCCATCGACGAGCCGCCGCTGCTCGCCCGCTAAGGCACTGTCTACGCCTGCTTCGGCCTCACCCGCGATCGCCCGCAGGGGAACCGTGAACGGGCTCGATCCGGACGTGCCGGCGCGCGTCCGGGGCCGGCAAAACGAGGGTAAATTCACGGTTTTTCAACCTGCTGCGTGCGCAGCGACGTCGGGGGCGTTACGGTTCGTTACGGTTGAATACAGGACGCATTGAGCGGATGCTCCACAGCAGGGCTGCCTCCAACGATGTCCAACCAAAACGCAGAGCCCTCCCCCGGGCCAGCCGACGAGGCCGTGCCGCCTCCATCCACCTCGGCGACCACCATCGTTCGGGCTCAGCCGGGCATTCCCCCCGGCGCCACGGGGCTGCATTCGCAGGTGCGGGCGGTTGTGAGGGAAGTGCAGCTACGCACCGGCGGCGAGGCGCTCGATGTGGGGATGATGCTGCACCTGTTCAGCGCCCAGTTCGAGGCCATGGACGCCGAGCGGCGGGGCATCGTGCAGTCCATGCGCCTGATGGCCGACGAGGCCGCCGAGCTGGCCTACCGCTCGCACGAGTCGGATCTCACCGAGAGGGTCGCCCAGGCCGAGCGGGTGGTTTTCGAGCAGCTCACCGGCAATGTGCCGATGGCCGAGGTGCTGGCCTCGGTGAGCCGCTTCATCGAGTCGGTGGGTGTGGGCACGGTCTGCGTGATCTCGGTGCTCGCCGAGGACGGCGATAGATTCGCGTATCTGGTCGGCTCGAAGCTCCCCGCGCCGCTGCGCCCGGTGCTCGAGCACGCGCCGATCGATATCCGCAGCGGCTCCTGTGCCGCGGCGGTGTACCTGGACCGTCCGGTGCTGGTGGCCGACATCGCCACCGACCCGTTCTGGGAACGGCATCGCGGGCTGGCGCTCAAAGCCGGGCTGAACGCGGCCTGGTCCACCCCCATCAAGGCCGCCGACGGCAAGATGCTCGGGTGCCTCGGCGTGTTTCATCACACGCCGGGCCTGCCGGGCCAGCGCGAGAGCCGGATCATGGCCCACGCGGCCCAGATCGCCGGCATCGCCATCGAGAGGCGCCTCTCCGAGGAGGCGCTGCGGGCGAGCGAAGCGAAGTTCCGCGGCCTGTTCGAGAGCATCGCCGAGGGCGTGTATCAGAGCGGCCGCGACGGGCGCTTGCGCTCGGTCAATCCGGCCTTCGTCGCCATCCTGGGCTACGAGAGCGCCGAGCAGCTCTATCAGCTTCTGGACGTGGCGCCGCTTTACTGGAATCCGCAGGATCGCGCCGAGTTCATCCGCCGGGTCGAAGCCGAAGGGGAGATCCGCAACGCCGAGTTCGTGCTGCGCCGGCGCGACGGCCAGCCGGTGGTGGTGCTGGAGAACGCCCGCGCCGTGCGCGACGGCACCGGGCAGGTCACCGGATACGAGGGCTCCATCGCCGACATCACCGAGCGCAAGTGCGCCGAGCAGGCCGTGTTCGCCGAGAAGGAGCGCGCGCAGGTGACCCTGCAGTCGATCGGCGATGCGGTCATCAGCACCGACGCGGACGGGCGCATCGAATACATCAACCCGGTGGCCGAGAACCTCACGGCCTGGCGGATCGAGGAGGCGCGCTGCCGGCCCATCGGCGAGGTGCTGACGCTCGTCGATGAGATCACCCGCGAGCCGATCGACAATCCGCTGCTGTGCGTGCTCGGCCGGGCACGGAGCAACTCGGCCACCGAGCATGCGGTGCTCATCACGCGCGGCGGCCATGAGGTGGCCATCCAGGAGACCGCCGCTCCCATCTGCGACCGCCAGGGCAAGGTGATCGGCGCGGTAATGGTCTTCCACGACGTGACCCGCGAGAGGCGTCTGAAGCGCGCACTGTCCTCCCAGGCGAGCCCCGATGCGCTCACCGG